>Ga0163144_10001872_pt1 | contig 49235 bp, 31 predicted proteins | sample OliLak19BULKMAT1_FD_123175 | JGI IMG/M metagenome (GOLD analysis project Ga0163144, IMG submission 123175) | Freshwater microbial mat bacterial communities from Lake Vanda, McMurdo Dry Valleys, Antarctica - Oligotrophic Lake LV.19.BULKMAT1 | ecosystem: Environmental > Aquatic > Freshwater >... | reverse complement strand
GCCGAGCACCGGCGCCAGATCGAAGCGGAAGCCGTCGACCCGCATCTCCACGGCCCAGTAGCGCAGGCTGTCCATCACGAACTGCATCACGCGCGGGTGGCGGATGTCCAGCGTGTTGCCGCAGCCGGAGTGGTTTTCGTAGTGGGCACGCTGTTCCGCGGGCAGCCGGTACCAGCTCAGGTTGTCAAGGCCGCGCCAGCTCAGCGTGGGGCCGTATTGGTCGGATTCGGCGGTGTGGTTGAAGACAACGTCGAGGATGACCTCGATGCCTTCGGCGTGCAGCCGTCTCACCATGGCGCGGAACTCGTCGCGCTGCGCCTGCCCGCTGGTGGCACTCGCATACCGCGGCTCCGGGCAGAAGTAGCCGATGGTGTTGTAGCCCCAGTGGTTGCGCAGACCGGCCGCCACCAGGCGCTGGTCGTCGATGAACTGGTGCACCGGCAGCAGGCTCACCGCGCTGACGCCCAGTTTCTTCAGATGCGCGATGGCTGCGTCGCTGGCCAGCCCGGCGTAGGTGCCGCGTTGCGATTCGGGCACGCCGGCCAGTGTCTTGGTGAAGCCACGCACATGCAGTTCGTACAGCACGCTGGAGGCCAGTGGTGTGTCAGGCCTTTTATCACCGGTCCAGTCGTACTGGTCATCGACGACGCGGGCCTTCAGCGCGTCGCGCCCGTTGTCGCGCATGTCGCGGTGCTGCGGGTGCACCTGGTCGGCGCCGAAATGCGGTGCCTGCCAGTCGATCTGGCCGACGATCTCGCGCGCCCAGGGGTCGAGCAGCAGCTTGTTCGGGTTGAAGCGGTGGCCGCGCTCCGGCCGCCAGGGCCCGTGCACGCGCCAGCCGTAAACGAGGCCGGGCCGGGCACCGGGCAGGAAGCCGTGCCAGATGTCGCCGCTGCTGGCCGGCAGCATCAGGCGCAAGACTTCTTCGGCGCCGTCGCCATCGAACAGGCACAACTCGACTGCCGTGGCATGTGCCGAAAAGACCGCGAAGTTGACCCCGGCCACCATGCATGTGGCGCCCAGCGGCCAGGCACGGCCGGCCTCCAGGCCAAGAGCGCGGGCTGACTCTGGCGCGGCCTGCACGAAGGCGCTCAGGCGGTCCATTCGAAGTACACCGTGGCGAGAGGCGGCATCGTGATGACGATCGACTGCGCCCGGCCGTGGCTGGGCACCGCTTCGCTGTGGGCGGCGGCCTGCGGCGTGCCGACGTTGCTGCCACCGTAGTAGGCCGAGTCGGTGTTCAGCCGCTCGCGCCAGTTGCCCGCTTCGGGCACGCCCAGCCGCAGGCCGTGGTGCACCACCGGTGCAAAGTTGCAGACCACCATCATCAGCGAGCCCGGCGCCGCGCCGCGCCGCACGAAGCTGAGCAGGCTGCGGCGGGCGTCGTCGTGGTCGATCCACTCGAAGCCGTCGCCGCTGAAGTCGCGCTGGTACAGCGCCGGCGTCTGGCGGTACAGATGGTTCAGATCGCGCAGCACATGCTGCACGCCGGCGTGCTCGGGGCTGCCGAGCAGGTGCCAGTCGAGGCTGGTGTCGTGGTTCCACTCGGCGGCCTGCGCGAATTCGCAACCCATGAAGAGCAGTTTCTTCCCCGGGTGGCCGTACATGAAGCCATAGTAGGCGCGCAAGTTGGCGAACTGCTGCCAGCGGTCGCCCGGCATCCTGGCCAGCATCGAACCCTTGCCGTGCACCACCTCGTCATGCGAGATCGGCAGCACGAAGTTCTCATTGAAGGCGTAGACCAGCCCGAAGGTCATCTCGCCATGATGAAACGGCCGGTGGATGGGGTCGCGCGACATGTACTTCAGCGTGTCGTGCATCCAGCCCATGTTCCATTTGTAGTGGAAGCCCAGGCCGCCGGCGTAGGTGGGGCGCGAGACGGCCGGGAAGGCCGTCGATTCCTCGGCCAGCGTGACGGCCTGCGGGCGCTCGGCGCCTATCACTTCGTTGGTGCGCTTGAGGAAGGCGATCGCTTCCAGGTTTTCGCGGCCGCCAAACGCGTTCGGGATCCATTCGCCGGCCTTGCGGCTGTAGTCGCGGTAGAGCATCGAGGCCACAGCGTCGACGCGCAGGCCATCGACGTTGTAGCGCTCCAGCCAGTAGAGCGCGCTGCCGGCGAGGAAGTTGCGAACCTCGGTGCGGCCGAAGTTGTAGATCAGTGTGTTCCAGTCGGTGTGGAAGCCTTCCCGGCGATCGGCGTATTCGTAGAGGTGAGTGCCGTCGAATTCAGCCAGTCCGTGGGCGTCGGAAGGAAAGTGCGCCGGCACCCAGTCGACGAGCACGCCCAGGCCCAGCGTGTGCGCACGGTCGACGAAGCGGCGGAAGCCGGCAGCCTCGCCGAAACGCGAGGTCGGCGAGTACAGGCCCAGCGTCTGGTAGCCCCAGGAGCCGTCGAACGGGTGCTCACTGACCGGCATCAGCTCCAGGTGCGTGAAACCCATGTCCTGCGTGTAGGGCAGCAACTCATCGGCCAGCTCGTCCCAGTTCAGCCAGCGGTTGCCTTCTTCGGGCTTGCGCCGCCAACTGCCCAGGTGCACCTCGTAGATGCTCATCGGCGCATCGAGCGCATTCGCTGCCTGGCGCTCGGCCGAGGGTGGCGCCACCGGTGGCATCGCCGCCACCACGCTGGCGGTGGCCGGGCGCAGTTCCGATTGCCTGGCGTAGGGGTCGGCCTTCTGCGGCAGGGCGCGGCCGTCGCCGGCCAGCAGGTCGAACTTGTAGCGGGTGCCGGCCGCCACACCGGGCAGGAAAATCTCCCAGACGCCGCACTCGCGGCGAAGCCGCATCGGGTGGCGGCGGCCGTCCCAGAGATTGAAGTCGCCGACCACGCTGGCGCGCGAGGCGTTCGGCGCCCAGACGGCAAAGGCCGTGCCGTCCACGCCGTCCATCACGCGCGGCGCCGCGCCGAGGATCTCGAAGGGACGCAGATGCGAGCCTTCACCGAGCAGCCACGCATCCATCTCGCCGAGCACGGCGCCGTAACGGTAGGGGTCTTCGAGCAACGCGGGCGTGCCGTCGGCCCAGCGCACCTGCAGCCTGTAGTGTGCAGGGCGGACCAGGGTGCCGCTGAAGAAGCCGGCGCCTGCGCCCGCTTTCAACTCGCCCAGCAAGGCGCCATCGGCATCCACCGCGCTGACCGTGGCGGCACCGGGCAGGAAGGCGCGCAAGGAAGTGCCGCCGGCCGCGTTGGCGTGCGGGCCGAGCACGGAAAACGGGTCAGCGTGGCGGCCCTGGCAGATCAGTTCGATGTCGTGCGCCGTCAGCATGCGGGCTTTCTTGTTGGATGCGGGCGTGCGTGGTCAGTCTGGCGTGTGGTTCAGCCGCCCGGCTTGATGCGCCACACCTTGTGAGCGTACTCGCGGATCGTGCGGTCCGACGAGAACAGGCCCATGCCTGCCACGTTGGTGATCGCCTTGCGCGCCCAGGCGGCGGGTTCGCGGTACAGCGCATCGACACGCGCCTGCGCTGCCAGGTAGGCGTCGAAGTCGGCCAGCAGCAGGTAATGGTCGCCGCCCCAGAGCAGGGAGTCGACCAGCGCGCGGTAACGTGCCGGTTCCTCGGCAGAAAACAGGCCGCCGGAAATGGCGTCGAGCACGGCCTTCAGCCGTGGGTTGTCTTCGTAGATGCGCAGCGGCTGGTAGCCGGCGGCGCGCTGCGCGGCCACCTCGGCGGCGAGCAGGCCGAAGATGAAGATGTTGTCGTCGCCCACCTGCTGGCGGATCTCGATGTTGGCGCCGTCATCGGTGCCGATGGTCAGCGCCCCGTTCATCGCCAGCTTCATGTTGCCGGTGCCCGAGGCCTCGGTGCCCGCCGTGGAAATCTGCTCCGACAAATCGGCGCCGGGCATGATGACCTCGGCCACCGAGACGCCATAGTTCGGAATGAACACCACCCTGAGCTTGCCGCCGATGCGCACGTCGTGGTTGATCACGCTGCCGACGTCATGGATCAACCGGATGATGCTCTTCGCCGTGGTGTAGCTGGACGCCGCCTTGCCAGCGAAGATGACGGTGCGTGGCACCCAGTCACCTTTCGGGTCGGCGAGCATGGCCTGGTAGCGCGCCACCACCTGCAGCACGTTGAGCAACTGGCGCTTGTACTCGTGGATGCGCTTGACCTGCACGTCGAACAGGCTGCCGGGGTCGACGACGATGCCGGTGCTGGCCTCGATGTGCGTTGCAAGCCGGGCCTTGTTGGCGCGCTTCACGGCCATGAACTCCCGCTGGAAGGCAGGGTCTCCGGCCAGCGGAGTGAGCTGGCGCAGTTGGTCGAGGTCGAGGCGCCAGGCCGCGCCGATGTGGCGGTCCAGCAGGTTGGCCAGCGCCGGGTTGGCCTGCGCCAGCCAGCGGCGCGGGGTGACGCCGTTGGTCATGTTGGTAAAGCGCTCGGGCCAGATGCTCGCGAAGTCCGCGAAGATGGTCTTCACCAGCAGTTCGGAGTGCAAGGCCGAGACGCCGTTGACCTTGTGGCTGCCGACGATAGACAGATTGGCCATGCGCACGCGGCGTTCGCCGCTTTCGTCGATCAGCGACAGGCGGCGCAGGAAAGCGTCGTCGCCCGGCCGGTGGCGCGCCGCCTCGACCAGAAAGTCGTGGTTGATGCGCAGGATGATTTCCAGATGGCGTGGCAGCACATGCTGCATGAGGGAGACCGGCCAGGTCTCAAGCGCTTCGGGCATCAGCGTGTGGTTGGTGTAGCTGAACACCTGCTGCGTGGTCACCCAGGCGGCGGCCCAGTTGAAGCCGTGTTCGTCGACCAGCAATCGCATCAACTCGGCCACACCGATCGCCGGGTGGGTGTCGTTCAGGTGGATGGCCACCTTGTCGGCCAGGTTGTGCAGGCCGCCGTGTTCACTGAGATGGCGTGACAGGATGTCCTGAATCGACGCCGTGGTGAAGAAGTACTCCTGGCGCAACCGCAGTTCACGGCCGGCCGGCGTGCTGTCGTTCGGGTAGAGCACCCAGGAAATGTTCTCGAACTGGTTCTTGAACTCGGCGGCGCGTGCGTAGTCGCCGCTGTTGAAGGCGTGCAGGTCGATGTGCGCCGGAGCGACCGCCTTCCAGAGCCGCAAGGTGCTGACACGCTCGGTGCCGTGGCCGGGGATCACCATGTCGTAGGCCTTGGCATTCACCTCGCCTGCGTGGCGCCAGACCGGCGCGGCGGCCGGCGACTCGGCATGTTCCACCCAGCCGCCGAAGCGCACCGGATAGGCCACCTCGGCGCGCGGGAACTCCCAGGGCGTGCCGTCTTCCAGCCAGGGGTCGGGCCGCTCCATCTGGCGGCCGCGCTGGATGCTCTGCGCGAACATGCCGAATTCGTAGCGGATGCCGTAACCGAACGAGGGCAGGCCGACGGTGGCCATGGAATCGAGGAAACAAGCCGCCAACCGGCCCAGGCCACCGTTGCCGAGCGCGGCGTCTGCCTCGGTGGCTGCCAGATCCTCGAGTTTCATCGCGTGCTGGCGGGCAGCCGCCGCGGCGCCTTCCTGCAAGCCCAGCGAGGCAAGCGCGTTGCCCAGCGTGCGGCCGATCAGAAACTCCATCGACAGGTAGTAGACGCGGCGCGCGCGGTCGGCGCGGTCACGCGCATCGCCCGCCACCCAGCGGCGCGACAACTGCTCGCGCGCCACCTGGGCCACGGCGTGCATGATGTCGGTGCGCGAGGCCGCCGACGGCGCCACGCCGACGGTGGCAAGCAGGTGGCGGTCGACAGCAGCTGCGGTGTCGGCTGGGGCGGGCGGGCTGGGCAGGTGCGTGTCCATCGAGCGGTCGGTGTTTTTGATGTTCAAGAAAGGGATGTGCGGCCGCCGAGCAGGCTGACCAAGGGCCGAGTGTCCCCGAGCGTCCCTGCAAGCGTCAATGGTGCAATATGGCGGAAATCGCGTAGTCGTACTACAGAGTATTCAGCAGAGACGCCACGGTTCGGCGTTGTCGTGGGACGGAGTGATTTGGAAGCATGGACATCATTGCCTTGCCCGACAGGGACTTGCATGCTGAAAAGAGGAAGAATCATGGTGCAAACGGGGGCGCCATTGCCCGTTCATCACCGCCGTTCCGTGAACAATATCCTGTGAGTTCCGATCCTGGCGCTGTAATTTTGTTGCTTTGTGAGCGCGACCCATTGGAATGGCATGGCCTGCGGGCAAACTCCACCATGGCTGCGCTGTCCGCATGCATGCATCATGCCGGCCCCGGCGCGGCCCAGGCGGCAAGCCGGACTGCAGCGCCAATCCAACCGGGCAATCGATGATGAGAGTTCTGCATGTGGCCGCCGAGGTTTTCCCGCTGGTCAAGACAGGCGGTCTGGCCGACGTGATGGCTGCCTTGCCGGTGGCGCTGGCGGAACACGGCGCCGAAGTTCGTCTGCTGCTGCCGGGCCTGCCGCGGGTGCTCGACGGTGTGTTGCACAGCCGCACCATCATCGACATCGGTTCCTGTTTCGGTGCGCTGCGTGTGCGCCTGCTGCTGGCGCGCATGCCTGGCAGCCGGCTTCCGGTGTACGTGATCGACGCGCCGTTCCTCTATCGCCGCGACGGCAGCCCTTACCAGGATCGCCACGGCGAAGAATGGTCCGACAACCTGCAGCGTTTTGCCCTGCTCGGCTGGGTGGCGGCCCACCTGGCCGCTGGCGATGCCGACCCGCAATGGGTGCCTGATGTGGTGCACGCGCATGACTGGCATGCCGCCATGGCCTGTGCCTATATCGCCGACCACGCGCCCACGCAGGCTGCTTCTGTCTACACGGTGCACAACATGGCCTTCCAGGGCCTGTTCCCGATGCACGACTGGGCCATGCTCGGCCTGGCTTCGCGGCTGATGTCGCCGGCGGGCCTGGAGTTCCACGGCCAGCTCAGTTTCATGAAGGCCGGCCTGAAGTTCGCCGACCGCGTCAGCACCGTGAGCCCGAACTACGCGCGCGAGATCGCCACCCATGAGTTCGGCTGCGGCCTGGACGGCGTGATCCGCGGTCGCGACGGCGCGGTGGCCGGCATCATCAACGGCATCGACCCGGCGCTCTGGAATCCCGCCACCGACCCCGCCATCGCAACGCGTTACGACGCCGAACGACTGGCCGGCAAGCTCGACTGCCGTCGCGCCCTGCAGGCCGAACTCGGGCTCGACGCCGACGATGACGCCTTGCTGCTCACCGTGGTCAGCCGCCTGACGTCGCAGAAGGGGCTGGACCTGGTGCTGTCGGCGCTGCCCGAGTTGCTGGCGGCCGGCGTGATGTTCGCCGTGCAGGGCAACGGCGAACCGGCCCTTGAAGCGGCTTTCAGGATGGCGCAGCAGGCGCACCCGGGGCGCGTGCAGGTGCACATCGGCTACGACGAGGGGCGCGCCCACCGCCTGATCGCCGGCGCCGACGTGATCGCGGTGCCCTCGCGCTTCGAGCCCTGCGGCCTGACGCAGATGTACGGCCTGCGCTACGGCACCGTGCCGGTGGTGCGGCGCGTTGGCGGCCTGGCCGACACCGTGATCGACGCCACTGACGCCAACGTCGCGGCTGGCCTGGCCACCGGTTTCGCCTTCGACGCCGCCACGCCAGCGGCGTTTCAGCGCGCCGTGCTGCGGGCGCAGGAGGCCAGGCGCGACGTCGAGGGATGGCGTCGGCTGATGGTCACCGGCATGGCGCAGCCGCTGTCCTGGGCGGGCCCGGCGAGCGACTATCTGGCGCTCTACCAGCGGGCGCGGGAGGATCGGGCCAGGGGGCTCTGAGCGCGTCCGCGCCGGCTCGGCCGGGAACGAGGGTCTGCAGAGCCTTGACGGTCTTCAAGGGCATCAAGAGCCTGAAGGGCCGGCATTTTCAGTGTTCGCGGAAGCTGCGGCGCAGGCCGGCGGTCAGTGGCTCCATCAGGAACTGCAGTGCGGTGCGGTCCGAGGTCTTGATGTAGACCTCGGCCGACATGCCCGGCATCAAGCCGCCGCCCGTGGCGAGCATGTCGGGGGTGGGCGGTATCTCGACCTGAACCGCGAAGTAGGGCATGCCCGTGCGCTGGTCCACCAGCGCGTCGGCCGAGACACGTGTCACTTGGCCGGCCAGCAGGTCCAGGCTGCGCCGCTTGGTGCCGAGCAGCCGGACCTCGGCCTGCTGGCCCACGCGCACCTCGGCCACCGCGTCGGCCGCCACTTTTGTTTCCACCACCAGCGGCACGTCGGAAGGCACGATGTCGACGATGGGCTCGCGCGCCCCGACCGCCGAACCCACCGTGTTGACACGCAGATCCACCAGGCGGCCGGCGGCCGGTGCCATCACCACCTGACGGTCGGCGGCGTCGCGGCCGGCGCGCATCTTCTCTTCCATGTCGACGATGCGCGCCGCCGCTTCACGCAGCTCTTCGGTGGCGGTCTGCACGTAAGCCAGGCGCAGGCTGCTCAGGCGTCCAGACAGTTCGGCCTTGCGCTGGCGAGCCTTGGACAATTCGGCCTCGGTCGACTCGATGCGGGACTCGTAATCGGACAGGCCGCGCTTGAGCGTCATCACCCGGGTGCGGTTGACGAAGTTCTCCTGCAGCAGCTGCTCGTTGGAAGCCACCTCTTCGCGAAGTATCTTCAGCGCCTCGGCAGACGCCACGTTGTTGCGCTGATGGGCCTTGATCTCGGCTTCGGTGTCGGTCATCTGGCCGGTCACGGAGTCGAGCTGCCCTTGCAGCGAGCGCCGCCGCGCATCGAAGGCCGAGCGCTCGCGCGCCACCGCCTCGGTGGTGCGCGCCGACACCGGGCCGGTGCCGGCCATGGGCGGCGGCGTCCAGGCAGGGCGCTGCGCCGCCTCGGCCTCGAGCCGCGACTGGCGCAGCCGTTCGGCCACCAGCTGGGCTTCCAGCAGGTCGACTGTGGAATCGACGCGCATGTCTTCGAGCAGGATCAGTGGCTGGCCCTTGGTGACGATCTGTCCCTCGCGCACCATCACCTTCGCCACGATGCCACCGTCGCGGTGCGTCACGGTCTGCCGGTTCGCTTCCACCTTGACGAGGCCGCCGCCGACGACCGCACCCGAGATCGGCGCCAGCATCGCCCAGCCGACGAACAGCAGCAGCCAGAGGGCCACCGCCATCGCGCCCTGAAGGCGCCAGCGCTTCAGCAGGGTGACGACGTCGGGAGGCCCGGATGCATCGCCGATCAAGGCATTGTTGGCCGCCAGTTTCACCGGCAGCTGCGACCTGAGTTCTATCGCCTGGCTCATGTCTGCCCCGGTGAGGCCGTCACGGCGGTCGGCCGTTGCGGATTGGCTTCGACGTTGGCGATGCGGTCGATCGCACCGTCTTTCATGACCACCACGCTGTCGGCCACCGCCAGCACGGCGCGGCGCTGCGTGACCACCACCACCGTGGTGCCCAGCGCCTTCATGCCGCGGATCGTTTCAAGCAGCGCGGCTTCACCGTCGGCGTCCAGGCTGGCGTCGGGCTCGTCCATCACCACCAGCGCAGGCTGGCCGTAGAGCGCGCGCGCCAGCGCCACCCGCTGCCGCTGGCCGCCCGACAGGCGGCTGCCGCCGTCACCGACCGGCGTGTCGTAGCCCATCGGCAGACGCAGCAGCATCTCGTGCACGTTGGCGCGCTGCGCGGCCAGCAGCACGGCGGCCGAATCCACCGGCCCCAGCCGCGCGATGTTCTCGCTGACCGTGCCGTCGAACAGGGCCACGTCCTGCGGCACATAACCCATCCAGCCGCCCAGGCGCACCGGATCCCAGCTGCGGATGTCGGCACCGTCCAGGCGCACCGTGCCGGCCGTCGGCTGGGTGACACCGGCGAGCAGCCGCGCCATCGTCGTCTTGCCCGAACCACTGGGGCCGACGACGGCCAGCACGTGGCCGGGCTCGACGGCCAGGGTCACGCCGCGCAATAGCGGCCGCTCACCACCGGGCGGGGTGAACGACAGGCCTTCCACGGCCAGCCGGCCGGTGGGCCGCGGCAACTCGGTGCCCACCGCGCCTTCGGTGGTGGCGCCCAGCAGGTCGTGCAGGCGGCCGTAGGCGCCGCGCGCCTCGACCAGGTTCTTCCAGCTGCCGATCAGCATTTCCACCGGCGCCATCGCACGTGCCAGGATGATGGTGGTGGCGAGCATGATGCCGGGCGTGGCATTGTCGTGAATCACGAGGTAGGCGCCGAAGCCGAGCATCACGACCTGCACGAGCTGCCGGCTGACGCGGCTGATGGCGGTGATGGCGCCGCCGCCGTTGCTCAGTGCGAGTTGCAGCCGGTGGCTTTTGTGATTCTGCGTCTGCCAGCGCTGCGTGATGGCGGGCTGCATGCCCAGCGCGGTGATCACCTCCGCGCTGCGCAGCGCGTTGTCCACCAGCCGGCCCGACACACGCGAGCTGTCGGTCAGCTGGCCGATGGTGTCGCGCGTGGCGCGTTCGTTGACCCAGGCCAGCAGCACCAGCACGACGATGAACACCGTGGCAAGAATGCCGAGCGCCGGGTGGAACAGGTAGATGATCACCAGGTAGATGATGGTCCAGGGTGCATCGCAGAAAGCCACCAAGCCCGGCCCGCCGATGAAGCCGCGCAGCACCGCCAGGTCGCGCATGCCGTCCAGGTACGAACGGCCGCCGGCGCGTGCCGCGGCCCGCAGCAGCTGTGCCAGCAGGCGCGGGCCATGCTGCTGTTCGAGCAGGATGCCCAAGCCGCTGAGAGAACGGGAGCGGAAGTACTCCAGCACGCCCATCAGCGCCAGCGTGGTGACGGCGATCACGCCCAGCACCAGCAGTGTCTCGACGCTGCGCGTGGTGAGCACGCGGTCGAACACCTGCAGCATGAAGATCGACGGCGCCAGCAGCGCCAGGTTGATCACCAGGCTGAACATCAGCACGGTGCGTAAAGGCGCGAGGAGCGCGGAGAATGGAGAAACCTTCATGGGTCTCGAAGTTTAGCAATGCTTTGAAGGCGGGTCGGGCCTTCTGCTTCATCAAGGATGCGGACGACGAGAAGAAGGCACGCGGCGCTGTCCATCGGCAGCCCCTGCGTGTCTCGCGAATGGAGAAGGAAGAAAAGGGCGGCGTCCGCACGCTCACCAGGCGGCTGCCCGCGAATCAGGTTGGTCACCAAGGCGGTTGCAGGTGCCGGAGCAGCGGTTCACCGGCACTTCATCCGACCGCCACAGTCTGCGGGCTGCAGCCGTGCTTGAGCTGGAACCGGATCTGCGGAGTCAGAGCCAACGCTGAGACAGTGAAGCGCCGCGAAGATGCACTGACTTGAAGTGAGTCATCCGTCACGGGCGGCAGGGCATGCCCGCCGCCCGTGCGTTCCTCAGGGAACGAACTTCAGCTCGTCGAAATAGAAGTCACCGGACACCGCACCTGCCGTGCCGTTGTTGGGGAACACCGAGACCTTGTTGATCGTCGACACCGCGAGCAAGCCGTTGTCGGCGCACCGATTGGATGTGATCTGGCTCGGGTCACCGTTGTTGAAGGCGCGGACATTGAAGTCGAAGGTCAGGGTTTGCCAGCCGTTAGCCTGTGTGGTTACCGAATCTGTCTCGCAGTTGTGCGTGACGTCAGTCGCATCCTCGACCTTCATGCGAATGGCCATGCCGGCGGCAGGAGCCCAAACCCTCATGCTCATCTTCTTGGCGGTGGGCGAGAAGGGAATCTTGTCTACCGACAAGTTCGGTCCGGTCGAGATCGTGACACCGGCCCAGGGCGCAGCACCGGCCACCTTGTTGACCTTCAGCGCCTTGCCACTGCCACCCGCCGGGGCGGTGCCGATGCTGGAGGTTGTGCCTTCGAAGCTGGTGTTGAGGTAGGCGACCGCCGCATCGTCGAAGGTCAACGAACTGAATGCGGGGCCGCTCACCACAGGGTCCGCTTCGGGAGCCGGTGCGCCGGTCGGGGCATCGAAGCCGATGCTGTCTCCCATGTCCAGACCGTTCGGGTAGAGCCCGCCCTGATCAGCCGTGGTGACGAACTGCATGTCGGGGCGCAGCATCTGGAAGTGCAGTTCAGCAACCTTTGACTGCTTGAAGGCAGCCATCGTGTTGGTGGTGCAGCCGCTGACGGTGAAGTCGGTCAGCTTCCTGCTGTAGGGCGTGACAGCGGCGGCGCTCAGCGGCACCCGGATGTCGGCGAAGCAGGTGGCGCTGGACGCGGACACCAGACGCACCGTGGCGGCGCACTTGCCAGCGCACTCGCCGTTCGTGCCGATCCTGAAGTCGTACTTGGTGGCCTTGGAAATGTCCCAGCCCGCGGCGCCGTTCTTGATGTACATGCCGAAGTAGGACTGCGTGGTGTCGGCCTTGCTGATGCCGTAGCCGCCCTGGATCTTCGACTTGAACGCGCTGCCCCACCACCAGGTGCTGCCAGGTGCCGAGTAATAGCCTGTCTCGTAGCCGCTGACCTTGGTCTTGGCCGTCGCCGCGTCGTAGGCCGATTGTTTGTTCTCGACGAAGGGCTGCACGATGTAGCTCAGGGCGCCTGCCGTGCCGCCTTCGGCCTTCAACAGCTTGATGTCGTCGAAGAAATACTCCTGCCCGGTGCCCACGGTATCTAGGTTGGGAAGGAGGGTGAAGCGCGTGTAGGTCTTTGTCAGGTCGACGTTGTTGAACTCCCAGGTCAAGGTTTGCCAGCCCTGCACCACGGCAGTGGTCGGCGAGACGTTGCCTGTGCCCGAGTTTTCGGCGTATTCGGCCTTGGCAACCATCGGCGTGCCGGCCACGGGCGAGTAGACACGGGCCGTGATCGTCTTGCGGTTGGCCGCGAAAGGCATCGGCGCCGTGGCGACATAGGCGCCCGCATAGACCTCCCCGCCCGGCCGGGTGATCTTCAGCGAGTTGCCCGTGCCGCCGGCAGGACCAACCTGTATGGCATAGCCAGCGCCGCCGAATTCGAAGATCTGCGGCGGAGTCGCCTCGTCGAAACTGGCCAGCACGGTGTCGACGCCAGTGGGCGGCGGGACCACTTCGGTGGCCGGTGCCAGCGTGATGTCGTCGAAGTGATACGACTGCCCAGTGCCCACGATGCCCAGGTTGGGAAGGATTGTGAAACGCGTGTAGGACTTCGTCAGGTCGACGTTGTTGAAGACCCAGGTCAGGGTTTGCCACCCCACCACCACGGCGGTGGTGGGCAGGGTGTCGCCAGTGCCCTCGTTGTCCGCGAATTCGGCCTTGACGACGATCGGGACGCCGGCCGCGGGCGAATAGACGCGGGCCGTGACGGTCTTGCGACCCGCCTCGAAGGCGATCGGGCTGGTGGTCACGAACGCACCCGCGAAGAGCTCGCCACCACCACGGGTGATCGTCAGCGAGTTGCCGTTTCCGCCGCTCGGGCCCGCCTCTATCGCATAGCCCGCGCCGCCGAATTCGGTGATCAAAGGCGGAGGGTTTTCGTCGAATGAAGCCAGCACGGTGCTGGTGCCCACCGAGCCTGCGCCGTAGGCCTGCTGGCCGCTGGCAGCCGAGGTGTTGAGATTCAACGCGAAGTCGCTGAACTTGCCAGCCGCCACATTCACGGTGATGGTGCCGGAGGCGCCCACCGCCGGCGTCACGACCAGGGTGGCCACGCTTTGGTTGACCATGGTGAAGGTGCCGGCGGTTCCCCCGGTGACCTCGACGTCGTCGGCTGTGAAACTGTCACCTACGTCTTCACTGAAGGTGAAGGTGAAAGTCACCGGGCCGGTGGCCGAAGCGCCTGACACGTTATCGGTGACGGTCAGGCTTGGCGGCGTGGTGTCAACCGGCGGTACGACGACAGTCGGCGGAGTCGCTGTGTTGGGCGGGCTTTCGGCATTGCCACCACCGCAGGCTGTCACCAGCAAACAAACTGCCACCGTGCAAGCGGTCAGGACGTGGTGCTTCGGGAGCAGATTCATAAAGTGGATTCCTGAAAACTCAAGGCCGTGCGGGCCCTGACGTGATTAAAAGCAATGTGCCGATCGACCTTGGATCGGAAGAAAAGTTCGAATGCCCATGAAAGCGCTTTCAGACGAGGATAGTGAGACGAAAGCGCATTGACAAGTGGAAGTTGCCTGTCGCTTTCCCTAACTGTGCTTCCAACCTGCGGGATGATTTCGGCGGTGCCGGTGAGAAGGCGTCAGCGGATCTGCCCCAGCGTCCCTGGCGCCACCTGCAGTGTCTTGCCGTCGCTGAAGCGCACGGAGATCGGCGCCGCCGTCGGGTTGTAGGCCAGATAGGTCTTCCGACCGTCAGGCCGCTTGAACACCTGGTAGAGCGTGGTGTCGGCTGTGACGCTGAAGTCGGGCGCGCCCATCTCGTTGAGGCTGAGCATCCAGTGCAGCGTGTGCGCACGGGTATCGCCAACTTCGACACTCCCCCAGCGGTCCCATTCAGCCAGTGCTGTGGTCGGATCGGCCAGCGCCATGTACTTGGCGAAGATGTCCTGCCAGATATCGCCCGGCGGCGGATTGACCGGAATCTGCCCACGCGCCTTGTAGGCCTCGGTCTCGACCTTCATTGCAGCCATGTTGCGCTTGATGAAGGCGGGGTCACGGCCCAGGTAGGTGGAGTATGGGGCGATCGGCAGCAAATTGATGCCGTGGATCTGCCTCGGTTCGTCGGTCCACCAGGTGTTGTGCGCGTACTTGCCGCCGAACAGCATGCTGACTTCGACGTTCTTGTATTCGGGCGGCAGCACCTGGCCGTGGATGTCGAACCAGTAGTGATTGATGGCCTCGATTTCGGAGGTGTAGAGATAGATGCCCAGGTCTCGTAATTCCTTGTTGCCGGTGACTTCGCCCCACAGGATCAGCCCGGCCCAGGCGTTGATGGCCTCGGATGACGATTCCTGGTTGTTGCCCCACTCGCCGAGTCCGACGCCCGAAGCCCAGGAGTGGCCTGCATAGGTGTCGAATGTGCGCAGGTACGGGAAGTCCGAGCCGCCGCGTCTGGTCGTCGCGATGTCGGCAACCAGCATCTCGACCATGCCGCCCCACTTTTCCTTGGCGGCCCAGGCCGGGTCGCGCATCGCAATTTCCGCCGCCGCACGGATCCAGTAGCCGTAGTGGAAGTGATGATCGTTCAACTGTTCGACGGCAAAGAATTCGTCCGGATACGCGACCACCGTGCCCAGGCTCTTGTTGTAGTGGAAGTAGCTCTTGCTCGGGCCCGTGAACCAGAACTCCATGCGTTCCTTGACCAGATCGAGCAGCTGGTCGCGAGCCTTCATGTCGCCTTGCTGTTCAGCCAAGGCCATCAACTGCGTGACACGTGTCAGGCCCTTGCCCTGCCAGTAGGCGCTGGTCCGCCAGTTGTCGTTGTTTTCCTTGCCGGGTATCAGTTCGCGCCGCTTGCGCACGTCGATCTTCAGCAGGTCGGCAAACTCGGCCGCGCGCGGGCCTTCCTTGATGCCCGGCCAGTGCGGGACGAAGCCCTGGTAGGTTCTTTCGGTCTTGAACTGCGGCGCCGCCAGCAAGCGCATCTTGCCTCGCAGGGTGTCGTAGGAAGCGCCCAGCTTGCCGTCGAGTGACGGGTTGTTGAACCACTGGTGCGGGTACAGGCTGATCAGCGGCCCGTTGTCCGGGCCTTCCATCACCCGCGTCTTCACGGTGAACGTGGTTTCGACCTTGCTCGTGGCGGGGTCGTACTTCCACTCAGCGCGGCTGTCCTGCAGGAATGCATACGCGTGGCGGCTGAACAGCTTGAGGGTTTCAGGCTTGTCGTCGGTCAGCGCCGCGGCCGAGAAGTAGCCAGACCCGACCGGCAGGCGGCCGATCCACTCTTCCGCGGACACTTTTTCCCATCGCACCCCGGTGGGTCCGAAGACGGCATAAGGCTTGCCCTTCACGCGCAGGGCGAGCACTCGCGGGTCGCCGCCTTCGTCGAAACGCTCGCCGGCCGCCGGCAGCTTCAGGCGGGTGTCGCCGCGTGACAACTGGAACGATGCATAAGGGCTGCCATGCGCCACGGTCACGAGCATCTGGTCGGCACCCTGGGCCATCGAAATGTCGATCGCCCAATCAGACGCCTTGGCCAGCTTGGCCGGCCCCGGCTGGAACGTCATCGGCGAGAAGACGAGCGGATCGCGGTGCACGTAATGGATTTCGGTGTCGCGCCGCTCGGTCGGGATGACTTCCTTGCTGGGCAGCGCCATCTCGAAGCCTGCCGGCGTGGCCTTCACCGTCAGCGGGTGGGCATACAAGGCTTCGGGCTTGTCGCTGAAGATCAGCGCGGAGTACCACTGGTTGGTCTGCGCGGCCGTTCCCAGCATGGCATCGGTGCGGAAGGGTGCGCTGGGTGGGGGCTTGTCCGCGCCGCGCGGGGCCAGGTAGTAGGTTCCTGCGCCTGCCTTGACGGGCTGCGCCTGCACCGTGCCCAGCGCCGCGGCCGCAAATGCCAAGGCCAGGCCGCATCCGTGGATGAATTTCATGTTCGACTCTCTCGTCCTGAGGCTGAAGTGCCATTGTTCATGAAAGCGCTTTCAGAGTTGACTGAGGTTTACCCGATCCCTGGAAGCATGGGCGGCAGAAATCGGGGGCACGGGTTCCTGGCGACGGTGCTCCCGGGAAGGGAAGCCGCCATTGGGTGCAAGGGGGAATCCGCGTCCTTTGAGGGGACGTGGCGGCGAAAGGTTCCGGAAATCGAAAGTGATGGCGACAGAAAGTCGAGGCCGGGGTTTGCGCCACGGGAAAACACCCACGATGTCCGCATTGACTGCGGGCGACGTTGACGACTATTCTATGAAAGCGCTTTCATGTAGTGCCTTCGGGCCGACCCACCATGCCAAAACACACAGACCGTACCCAGACCCGGCGCAGCCGCGCTTCGTTTGCCCCAGCGCTTTTTCAGCGTTACCTGAGCCAATGGGGACTGCTGGCCGCCGGGCTGGCCATCTCCACCACCTGCAGCGCAGTCGACTTCGGGCCCTTCAGCCTGAACGGCTTTGCCAAGGTTGAAGTCGGCCGCTCCAGCAACATCTGCGGAAAAGGTGCGGGCACCTTGAACACGAACAGCGACACGGGCGCATGCCAATTGTTCCCTGGAGAGAACAGGGAACGTCCGTGGGCCGATGCCGTGGTGCCCGGGGCCGACATCGGCAACCGTGGCGACACCCTCACGCTGGCCCAGCCCTACCTAGGCGCGAAGTTCGATCTGCCCGGCGGCTTCAAGCTGTCAGGCCTGCTCAGCCAGCGCTGGCGCGACGGCAAGATCGACATTCCCGGCATCTGGTACGAAAGAAACGTCGCCCTGAGCCATGAGGAATACGGCAGCGTGCGCGTCGGCGCCTTCCCGACCCGGGCATGGGCTTTTGCCGACTACCCGTTCGGCAGCGATTTCAGCGGTGGCGACACCTGGGCTTCCACCGGCGCCGGCTATGGCCTGAACACCTCGGCCATCCGCTACACCTCGCGCATCCTGGACGTCTACAACGGCGACCTGGTGCTGGAAGCCACCTACGATCAGGGCGACACCGCCTTCAAGCACAACAAGCCGCTGTTCGTCGAGTTGTGGGCCAGGTTCAACAAGAGTGGCCTGCAGCTGGACTTCATGTACCAGGACACGCGCAACGGCCCGCCTGCATCGTGGGGCCACGCGCCGTTCACCGGCGTGTTCTACGACGCCCAGTACGACAGCAAGATCGGCGGCTCGGGCCAGAGCATGGCGATGCTGATGGCGCGTTACCAGATCAACGCGAACATCGATGTCGGGGCCGGCGTGCGGCATAACCGCTGGAGTGGCGCGTACGCGAAGTGCATCGACTTCGTCGACGGCCAGTGCCGCTACAACAACTTCTTCAACGTCGACTTCTTCGGCTTCGATTCCAGCGGCGTCGAAAGCCCGGGCTACGAAGTCACCACCAACGACTTCACGGCCGGCGTGCGCTACGTTTACGGTCCCTGGAGCGCAAGCACCGGCATGGTCTATCTGAGCAAGGGGACCACCGACAACCCGAGCGAGCGCGGGCAGAGCAACTCGCTGCTGAAGGGTTCGATCGGCGGCGGCTACAACTTCGGCAGCGGGCTGGTGGCGTACGTCTCGGCCACCGCCTTCGCCTACGGGCAGCAACCTCAGGCCTGGGGTTGCAACATCCTGAAGGACCGCCCGGCCGACAGCTGCACTCTGGGGCCAAGATCGGGGCCGATCAACAACCCCGGCGCCGCCGATGCGCGCGTCAGCAGGTACAGCCACGGGTTCTCTGCCGGCCTGACCTACTCGTTCTGAAGCAAACACCATGACAAAACCCCAAGCATTGCAATCCTCATGGCGCATTGGCCGGTCCAGCTGGATCGCTGCCCTGGTTCTCGGCGTGGCGAGTGTGCTCGTGGCCTGCGGCGGCGGCGGCGAGGTGCCCGCCACGCAGCCCGGCGGCATGCGCCCGCTGAGCGCGGATTTCAGCAGCCGCAAGGCCATCAACTACTCGCCGTACCGCAGCAACAACCGTGACACCGAGGTCGTGACGCGTGAAAACGTGCTGCAGGACCTCGGGCTGCTGGCCCAGGGCGGCTTCACGTTGATCCGCACCTTCGACAGCTCCGACGAGGTCGCGCGGCTGGTGCTGCAGATCATCAAGGACACCGGCATCAACATGAAGGTGCAGCTCGGCATGTATCTCGCGCCGACCGCCTTTGGCACCGACGAAGACGTCGCCAACGCGCGCCTCGGCAACAGCGCGGAAGTCGCGCGCGGCATCAAGCTGGCGGCCGATTTCAAGGACATCGTGATCGCCGTCAGCGTGGGCAACGAGTCGGTCGGCTTCGGCCGCACCACCCCGCGGGTGATGGCCGAGTACCTGGCGCAGGTGCGCGCCAACGTAACCCAGCCGCTGACCATGAACGATGTCTGGGACGCCTTCGCACCCGGACCCGGTGGTTCTGGCATGCCGCCTTACGTGACCAACCTGCTCGACTACGTCTCGATGCACACCTACCCGATCCTGTACGCCCCCCGAGGCTACTACGACCCCTGGGACTGGGAGCAGCAGTCCGCGCCGGAAGCAGACCGCGCCGAGGCGATGATGGACGCAGCCGTTGATCGCTCGAAAGAGAACTTCGCCGCCGTGCGCAAGCACCTCGACGGTCAGGCTCACTTCAACATGCCGATCGTGATCGGCGAGGTCGGGTGGAAGTCCGTGGCGACGAGTGACGACCTGACCTACCTCGCGCACCCGGTCAACCAGAAGATGTTCTATGACCGTCTGGTCGACTGGGGTGCCCAGACCAAGGCCTCGGGCGGGCCCGTCGCGATCTTCTACTTCCAGGCCTTCGACGAACCCTGGAAGGCAGTCGTGAACCCCAATTTCAACGACGACAACTGGGGCCTGTTCAACGTGCAGCGCCAGGCGAAGCACGTCATACAGGGCCTGTACCCGGAGAGCCAGTGGGACAGCGGCCGCTACATCCAGGCCGACGCGGTGTTCGCGCCCACCGTGCCGATCATCGTCGTCGAAGCCGAGCGATACACCCTCTACGCCGATGACGTGACGCCGGGCGAGGTGATTGCCCCGGCCTCGACCTGGTTCGGCTTTGACAGCCCGCCCAACGCCTTCGCCGGTGAGGGCAACGATGCCACGCTGGCGTTCGAGGGCCCGGACTTCATGGAAATCGGGCCCAAGCCCAGCACGGTCGTCGGCAAGGACTACGGCTGGGGTGTGTTGACCGTGAACAACACCAATACCCGGGTCGACGTCAGCCAGTTCCTGGCCGGTGGCAAGCTGAACTTCAGCATCAGGACCACCTACCCTGGCAAGCTGATGTTCGGCTTCGGCACGGCCCTGGCTGGCGTGGTTTCCGTGGTTGCCAGCAACACCAATGCCGACGGCTACGGCTACATCAACGACGGCGAATGGCACCAGGTGTCGATCCCGATCGCCGCCTTCACGGCAGCGGGCGGCAAGTTCGATCTCAGCAGGCTCACCGAAGCATTCGTTGTCTCAGACATCTACGAGACGACCGGCAACGCCAAGGGCAGCGAGGTCAAGATCTTTGTCGACGCGGTCTACTGGACGAAGAATTGATGTGACGGCTGGCGGCGCTCGCTCTGGCAGCGGGCGCCTCCCGCGCTTTTTGCCGCCGAACGAGGCCCGAGGGAAGATGCGGCGCCGCTGTCGATGAAGGCGAACGAACGTGAAGGGCCGGCAGCACACGCGCCGGCCCTTCAGTCTTTTCAGCTGCGTTCCCGTGCCTGCGTTCCACGCGAATGGATGGTTTGAGAGAGACCACCTGCGTCATGTCGAGGCACACTCTTCATCGAGTTTGCACTGCGGTGGAGGGGAGTGTTGATTTGACCGGCTCGGGTGCGCTCAGGTCACTCGCGGGACTGTTGTTTTGACCCCCTGAATGAGGGGTGGCTCTCAGGGGCAATCCTCTTGTTTTGCGACAGTCGATGATTTATATTTTCTTCAGTGAAAGCGCTTTCAAAGCAGCTTCCGGACAGTTCCGACAGATGCTCGGCCCAGTCCGGAAGCGCTTTCATGTGAATCAGGGTTGGCCCGGATTCGAACATCGTCCCAGCCGTGCAGGTGGTCTGACACGGTGAGAGGGGCGGTGGTGGTTTGCAGGAGATAAGAAATGTCGTCGAAATCATTCGCTATCGTCGCAGCAGCCGTCTTGGCGCTGTGTGCCGGTGCCGCGCAAGCTGCCACCCAAAACGGCTTCGCCAATGGCGGTTTTGAAACCGTCGGCGTGACCACTCCCGCCGCCAGCTGGCTGCAGGCTGCCGGTGGCTACTCGTTGTCGACCGATGCCTACACCGGTTCGTTCTCGGCCCAACTGGCGTCGCCGGCATTCAACGCGGCCGTCATGCTGCAGAACTCCGTCGAACAGGGCGGTCTGGCCCCGCTGACCGTTGGTGATACACCCACGCTGTCGTTCTGGGCCAAGGGCAACGCCGGCGGCACCGGCATTGTACTGTTCGCTCTGCGTTACCTGGACGGCGGTGGCAACATCAAGGCCAACAGCTTGAACCAGTTTTTCCAGGGTTCGATCAATGCGAACACCTGGACCAAGATCACCTACAACTTGGGTGCCGTGCCCGTTGGTTCGGTTGCCGCATTCATCGAATTCAGCCAGGGCATCGGCCCGATCGATGCCGGCAACCCGGCCGGCAAGGTCCTGATCGACGACCTGTACCTCGGCGTGACCGCCATTCCGGAGCCCGGTACCTACGCGCTGATGCTGGCCGGCCTGGTGGGCGTGGGCGTCATCGCCCGTCGTCGCCGCGCTGCCTGAGCTTTCGCTCGAACGTGATCAGAAGGGGCGCTGTGGCGCCCCTTTTTTTGAAGCGCCGTCCCTCGGGACGGCGTTTGGGATCAGGACTAACAGCAGTCCGCTGCCCTCGCGCTGATCGTTGTTCACCAGGAAGTGAACTCTGTCCTGGTCGGCTCCGGTAACGCCCCGGCCACCCGAACGAACGCCCCGAACGTGCCCGGTGGCGCCAGCGGGCGTCACGCGGGTTCCACGCCAGTGCTTTCGTTGCCTGAACCGCTCCGATCCAGAAGCCCGAGACCTGTGCCCTGATTGGCGCCCTTCGTTGAGGGCGGCCGCTCCCGCACAGTCCGAATGGCCTCTGACCGACCAAAAGAGCAAGAGATGACCCAAGACAACGATTTCCGCTGCTTCCTGACATCGCGTGACGGCACGGCCCGCCTGTCCGAGCAACCCCCATTGGCGACTGGCAGTGACAGCGCCGGCCTGCCCGCCGTCTGGGTCGACACCCGATGCGCCTTTCAAACGCTGGAAGGCTTAGGCGCCGCCTTCACCGAGGCGGCGGCAGTCACCTGGCAGGCGTTGGACGAGGTGCAGCGTGCGCAGATGCTGCACGACTGTTTCGGCCCGCCCTCGGCCTCAGGCCACGGCTACAGCTTCTGCCGCGTGCACATGAACAGCTGCGACTTCGCGCTCGGCAACTACGCGCATGTCGAACAGCCGGGTGACGTCGACCTGTCGAGCTTTTCGATCGACCGTGACCGCCAGGCGCTGCTGCCCTTCATCCAGGCCGCGCTGCGCGTGGCCGCCCACCCTATCAAGCTGTTGGTGTCGCCCTGGAGCCCGCCGGGCTGGATGAAAGACAGCGGCCAAATGAACCTGGGCGGCCGGCTGCTGCCGCAGTACCGCGACGCCTGGGCGCGCTGCTTCGTGCGCTTCGTCCAGGCCTATGAGGCCGAAGGTGTGCCGGTCTGGGGCGTTTCGGTGCAGAACGAGCCGATGGCCACGCAGCGCTGGGACTCCTGCATCTACAGCGCCGAGGAAGAGCGCGATTTCGTGCGCGACCACCTCGGCCCCGTGCTGGCCGCCGCCGGCCTGGGCCGCATCAAGATCGTCATCTGGGACCACAACCGCGACCTGATGGTCGAGCGCGCCAGCGTCGCCTATGCCGACCCGGAGGCGGCAAAGTACATCTGGGGCATGGGCTTCCACTGGTACGGCGAAGATCACTTCGACCACGTGCAACTGGTGCACGACGCCTGGCCCGACAAGCAGCTGCTGTTCACCGAAGGCTGCCAGGAAGGCGGCCCGCACCACGGCGCATGGGAAACCGGCGAGCGTTACGGCCGGTCGATGATCAACGACCTGAACCGCTGGACGGTGGGCTGGATCGACTGGAACCTGCTGCTCGACGAAACCGGCGGCCCCAACCATGTCGGCAACCTGTGCAGCGCGCCGATCCTTGCCGACCGGAACGCACCCGGCGAACGCGCGCTGCGCCACCAGAGTTCCTATTTCTACATCGGCCACTTCGCGCGTTTCATCGAACCCGGCGCGCGCCGCGTGCTCTGCGCCGCCGCCCGCCAGGATCTCGAGTGCACGGCCTTCGTCAACCCCGATGGCAGCGTAGCCACGGTAGTGATGAACCGCACGGAACAGGCGCTGCGCTTCGAGTTGTGCATCGCCGGCCGGCGGGCTGTGGCGGAGCTGCCGGCACGTTCGATCGCGACCTACCTGGCCGATGCCCCCGCTGCCATGAACATGGGCTGAAGCGGCCGCTGCAACCTGCTGCCGCTTCGGGCCGGCGCCGGCTCAGTTAGGGCTTGGCCTGGTACACGCGCACGTGCTCGACTTCCATCGCCACCGGGAAGATGCTGTCGTCGACCGCACCGCCCAGGTTGCCGCCGATGGCGATGTTGAGCAGCAGGAACTGCGGCTTGTCGAACGGCCAGGTGAACTTGCCGGCGCGCGGGTTGACGTAGCGGTAGTAGATCACTCCGTCGATGCCGATGGCAATCTGCTCGGCGGTCCAGGTGAGCTGGTAGTCATGGAAGGCGGTGCAGGCGTCGGGCACGTTCACCGCGCCGCCGGTGCCCGGCCCGCCGCTCTGCGCGGTGTGCACGGTGCCGAACACGCGGCCCGGGTTGCTGCCCACCTGTTCCATGATGTCGATCTCGCCGTCGTCGGGCCAGACGCCGCCGCTGCCCAGCGTCCAGATCGCCGGCCAGGTGCCGCGGCCGCACGGGAGCTTGGCGCGCACCTCGAAGAAGCCGTAGGTCCAGGCCGCGCGGCCACGCGTCAGCAAGCGCGCCGAGGTGTAGCACTGGCCGCCCCAATCGGTGGCGCCGCGCAGTTCTTCAAGGCGCGCAGTGATGCGCAATTTGCCGCCGGCCGCCACGGCGTTCTCGGCACGTGGCGCCGAGTAGTACTGCAGTTCGTTGTTGTACCAGCCCAGCGCGTTGCGCCCGGTGTCGTGATCCCAGCGCGCGGCGTCCGGCAAGCCGTCGGTGTCGAACTCGTCGGACCAGACGAGCACATGGCCGACGGGCACCTGGGACGGTGACGGTGACGGCGGCGGAGATGGAGGCGGAGGCGCGGGTGGCACCGGCGCAGGTGCAGGTGCGGGGCCTGCCGCCACCACGCTGTCGCCACCACCACGACCACCGCAGGCCAGCAAGGGAACGCACAGCAGGGCTGCCCAGGCGCGCCGGAACCCGGGGCTGAAGAAGCTCATGGCTTCATTGGCCATGTTCGGGCTGATCGAGTTCGATGTGCAGGCTGGTCAGCCTTCCTTCGCGCAGGTCCGCGGCCAGCCGTGTGGGCAGCCAGCTGCCTGCATGGTTCAGCACGCGGCCGTCGGCATAACGCAGTTCGAAGGCCGCCGGCGCCACCGCGCCGTCGCCGAAGGTGTTCCGGCGCTTCGGGTTCCGGTAAACCACCCAGGTCGTGCCAAACAGCTTGAAGCCGTAGCTGTCGGCGTCGAAACCGTCTTTCGGGGCGCTGGTGAAGAGCCAGTCGGCCAACACGGGTTTCGGCTCGAAGCGCAAGCTGCCGTCCACCAAGCGGAAGGGCGCTGCACCCAGCCCCATGTGCAGCACCATGCTGATCCACTCGGCCGTGGCGCCGCTCAAACGGGCGACGAAGCCCGTGCCGTGCACCTTGGGGTCGGGGAATCGGCTGCTGGCGATGAAGGACGAGTTTTCCAGCGGCGAGCGGCCGTAGACCGCCGGGTCCTGGAAGGCCACCAGACCGGTCTTCAGGTCTTCGAAAAACTGCGGTGCCAGCCCGCTGCGCAGCGTCTCAAGCAAGAACTTGTAGTGCATGTGCAGGAAGATCGACTCGTTCTCCAGCCAGCCCGGCGCAAAGATGCGGCTGCGACCGATCTCGAAGCTCTCGGCGTCGAGCGGCACGTTGACGCGGTACATGCCCAGCTTGCGGTCGTACAGCGCGGACTGCCGCACCGCGCCGTACAGCGCCAGCGCTTCGGCGGGCCCGGCGGCGGAACGCAGCGCGTGCACCGTGCCTTCCAGGAAGGCGGCGATGGGCTCTTGCACGAAGCGCCGTGCCGCGACGTGCACGATGTCCGGCTTGTCGTCGTCGCCCGCGGCGGCGGGTGCCGCGGGCAGGATGTCGTACTCGGCCACTTCGTGGGTGTAATAGCTGACCGGCAGCCCGGTGGCGTCGACCGCGCGCGCCAGCCCGTGGTTCAGCACGCGGTCGACGGCGTCGCTGAAGCGCCGGATGTCGGCGCCCGTCAGCCCGGCCTCGTCGCCTGTGACGCCCAGGCGGATCTGCTCGCGAAAGGCCTCGCGGCGGGTCGCCAGCTGTTGCCACGCCGGGAGGAAGTTCGCCAAGTCGGCACGCACCAGGACGCTGGTCAGCGAATGCAGGAGCGCGGCCACCTCGGCCGGCAGCTTGACGGCCTCACCGGCGCGCAGATGCTCGGTGACCGCACGGCGCACGAAGGCCACCCAGCGGCGCAGCGCAAGCGCTTCGTGGGTCGACGAACCCAGCAGCCCGGGCAGGCCGTTCAGGGCGTCGCACCAGCCCGGTTTCTCGGCTTCCATCTCCAGGCCGATGCCGAAGGGGTCGAGCAGCGAAGCCTTCACCGCCACCAGGTTCAGGATCTTCGCCAGCAGCGTGGTGCGGTAGATGGCGCCGTGCCCACTGCCGGCGCGCATGCGGTTGGGCTGCTCGGTGCGGCGGCCGATCATGCGCGCCTTGCCGGCGTCGACCACCACCGCGTGCAACTGACGCACCGTGCCGTCCTTGCGCAACACCAGCTTCTGGTCGCGCGGCTGCACGGTGTGCGCGTTGTCGTAGTAGCTGAAGTCGCGACGGTCGAACAGCAGCGTGCGCATGCGGTCGGGGAACAGCGCGGCGTAGCTGTCGATCAGATCGAGGTTGTAGAACCAGTGGTCGACCCAGTAGCCTTCGCCGTGGGCGGCGTCCTGGATCTTGTCGGACAGGCCGATGATGAGGTCGAAGGCGGGCCGCGTCGATTCCGGCGTGCCGCCGTCCAGCAGCAACTGGTCGAGCAACTGGCCGGGACTGAAAGGCCGGCTCAGGAAGCTGCGCCAGGCCTCCGCGCCGCCGGCCGGCCAGGCCGCCAGCAGGCTGCCGAGCTGATCGGCCGGCAGGCAGAACTTTTCGGACTGGATGACCAGCGGGTTGTTGCCGTCGAGCTGGATCAGGTCGAAGAAGGTCTCGATGTTCGACGCGTCGATGGCCGGGAAGATGAAGTGCTCGCTGCGCCGGTTCTGGTTGACATCGCGGAAGTTGCCGTTGCCCTGTGACCAGTAGCTCGGCGCCAGCTCGAAGAAGTTGTAGTCGCGCTCCATGTCGCCATGCTTGCGCGTGAAGGTGTGGAAGACGCGCGGCCCGCGCGGGCCCTTCGTCACCACCGGCTGGCCGCCGCGCAGCGTGTTGTCGAGGAAGGCCTGCCGCGTGTAGGCGTCGAGTGTTTCAGGCCCCGCAAGCAGCGCGAATTGCGCGCTCAGCCGGTTGATCAACTCGCGGTTCTGTTCGCGCTTGTGGCTGCCATAGGCCGCATCGGCGGCGGCGCGGCTGCGGAAGTCACGCGCCACGTTCCAGTCAGCCGCCTGACCGAAGTACGAATCCCAGCCGCTGCTGGCGCCCGGCGCCAGCACCAGAGGCAGCAGCGCGAAGGCGCAGCCGGTCAGGGTGTCGCGGCGGGCGGCGTGCATGTCAACCGCTGCATTGGCCACGAAGGCCTGGGGCGTGCGCAGGCCGCTGTCGGCGCCGAACACCAGTTCAGGGTCGACGATCACCGGCACGGTCTGGCCCTGGCGCAGCGTAAAGGCGAAGAAGCCGCCTTCGATCCACTCGGGGTCGGGCTTGTCCGAGGGTTCGACCTTCAGCTTGAAGTAGGGCAGGCTTTCGTCGACATGGCGGATCTCGGCGAAGGCCTCCATCGTCCGCGACATCAGCTTGAGCAGCTTTTCCTCGAGCCCGAAAGGCACGACCTGCGGCAGGCCGTCGAGCACGTCGGCTTCGAGCAGCGTGCCGCCGATGTTCTGCACCGTCACGCAGCGCAGCAGCGCCGGCACGTCCTCGCCGGGCAGCGTGAAGTAGACGACGCGCACCAGCAGGCCTAGCGCCGGGTTCGTCTCCTCGATGACCAGCTCTTCAGGGCGGACCGTCACGCGCTGCAGCACACCGGCGGCGGCGCCGGGCTGGAAGGGCTCGTAGAGCGTCACGCCGCCGGCGCCCTGCAGCCGTATGAAGGTGCGGAAGCCGAGCAGCGACGTCAGCACATAGGCCTTGTTCGCCGGCTGAAATTCGAGCATCGCGCCGTTTTTGTCGCCGACGCCGAAGCTGGAAATGCACTGCCCGCGGTTCGTGTAGAAAACCCACATCGGCTTGCCGTACTCGCCGGCAATGCCGGGCAGGAAGCTCGAAAAGGGGCGGGCGGCGTTGTAGCCGGCGAGTTGGAAACCTTCGACGTCGAGCGTGGTTTTGTGGGTCATGTCAGTGGCTCCGCCGCGCATCGTCTCGGCAACGGCGCATGCAGGCTGCGCGCCGATGCCATACGAGGAACCGGCCTCGCCAGGCCGCTGCAAGAACCGCATCGGGTGGATAACGGCCGAAGTGGGCTTGGGGGCTTCATGTCAGCGCCGGCATCGGGAGTGGATCAGGAGTTCAGGGTAGAGCGCCTGCATCACCAGCTTGGGCCGGCGATCGACGGTGAACAGGCCCCAGTGTTTTTCGGGTTCCATCGGGTCGTCCGAGCCCTTCCAGGGTTCGTCGAAAGCCTCGAAGACGAAGGTCAGGATGCCGGCCTCGGCGGTCCAGTCCATCAGGTCGCGGTAGTAGATCTGCTGCAGTTCCTGAGACGAGTGTTCAGGCTGGATGCCGCGGCCGTTGGAATTGGTGGCCCAGCCGGCCTCGGTGATGACGATGGGCTTGCCGGCGTACAGATGCGCCACGCTGTGCACGTTTTCCTTCGTGTAGTCGAGCGCCTCGTGGATGTGCTTGTACTCCCACACCGGGTAGGTGTGCAGCGAGATGAAGTCGAGCTCGGGCACCAGGTCTCGCAGCTTGTGTTGCCAGGGCACGTAGTTCTCGCAGAAGGTCACCGGCTGGCCGATATGCCGCTTGACGTGGCGCACGTAGTCGATCATCCGGTGCACCGGCACGAAGTGGTCGGTCCAGTCGACGGTGGCTTCGTTGCCGACCGCCACCGAGAACACGATGTCGTCGAAACGGCGCGCCAGCGTGATCAGGCGCTCCAGTTCGGCTGCGTTTTCACGCTGGCTGGCGTCGAGCTGCTCTTCGCTGTGGGTGCCGCCCCAGGGGCAGCCGAAGTTGTTCATCTCGGCGCCGAGGTAAGCGCCGAGCATGACCTGGAAGTCCAGGCCGTTTTCGCGGATGACTTCGAGCACCCGCACGCCGTGCGGGCTGCAGTCGTAAAGGCGCAGCAGCCGCCAGTTCTTGCACAGGATCAGCAGGTCCTCGAGGATGTCGGCCTTCGACGGGTAGATCTGCGTGCCGGGGTTCTGGCCCTGGCGGTAGCCGGAATAGCAGATCGCGTTGCCGCTGGGGAGTTGCAGCATGGGAATTTCAGGCGACGTCGTTCATGCGCCGGCGGCGGTGAACTTGGGCCGGCCGTCCTTGTCCCACAGGCCCCAGCAAGCGCCGACGTCGCCTTCGGCGCCGACCTTCCAGGCTTCGTCGAATGCGGCGAAGTAGAAGAGTTCGATGCCCTCGTTGCGCGCCCATTCCTGGGTGTCGATGAAGTAGCGCATGGCGCCTTCCTGCGACGGCTGCGCGCCGTGGAAGGCGCTGCCCATGTCGGGCCAGCCGGTCTCGCTGATGACGATGCGCTTGCCGGGTGCCGCCGCCCGCGTGCGGGTCAGCATGTCCTGCATGTAGGCCAGCGCATGCTCGAGCGGGCAGCCCTCCCAGAACGGGTAGCAGTTGGTCAGCACCACGTCGCAGGCCGCGGTGATGCGCGGGTGCTTCTCGAACAGGTAGTACGCATCGACGTAGCCGACCGGCACGCCGGGCAGTGCGCGGCGCACGCGCTCGATGCGGGCGAGCAGGGCATCCTCGTCCATGTCCTCGCGAAGCAGCACCTCGTTGCCCACTGCGACGATGTCGGCGTGGCCGGCCTGTGCCACCTCGATCAAGCCCTGCAGTTCACGCTCGTTGATTTCTTCGTCGGTGCCCAGCCAGGCGCCGACCAGCGTCTTCAGCCCGAGCTCATGCGCTATGCGCGGTGTGTGCTGGTGGCCGTCGGTGCAGGAAAAGCTGCGCACCCAGCGTGTGCTGTGGCGGATGATCGAAAGGCGTTCGCGGATCTGCGCCTCTCTGATCTGATCGCCCGGAGACTGGCCTTCGAGGTAGGGGCTGAAACACAGGCCGTGCGTGCCCGTGGCGAGCGTGGCGCGGAAGCGGTCCGACAACATCTGCTGTTGATCGGCAGACAGATCGGGCGTGGCAGCAGCCGCGCCGGCCTCGGGGTGCAGGCGCTCATCGCGCGGGGCCGAAACACCGGCAGCCAGCCGCCAGCGGTTGGCTTCATTCGGACTCTTGGACATCAGTGTTTCCTGTCAGCCGCTTCGAATGGCGGCCGGGTTCATTTGTGCCAGGGCAGTTTGCCCTTGGGGCGGGGCCGCGCTGGCGTGTAGCCGCCGGCCTTGTCATAAACGCGCACGTAGTCCACCACCAGTTCGGCGGGGAAGCGCGTGGCGGGGTTGGGCGCGCCGGGGAAGTTGCCGCCCACCGCAATGTTCATCAGCAGGTAGAAAGGCTGGTCGAAAGGGGCCGGCCAGGGGTTGATGTCGGCAGCGCGTTTAGGCACCACGCCGCTGCCTTCCACTGTCTTGCTGCAACTCCACCAGAAGGACTGGGTCGAGGTGTGCACGCCGTCGACATAGAAGCGGATCTCGCCGGGTTCCCACTCCGCTGCGTAGACATGCCAGTCGGCAACGGTGCTGCCGCCCGGCAGGTCGTGCACGTGGGTGACTAGCGAGCGATGCGGGTAGACCGAGCCGAAGTGGATGCTGTTGAGCACCTGGTGCGGCTTCTCGCCGACGATCTCCATCAGGTCGATCTCGCCAGACGCCGCCCAGCCGCCGTATTTGTCTTCCAGCGGCAGCATCCAGAGCGCCGGCCAGAGTCCCTTGCCCCAGGGCACACTGGCGCGGAACTCCACCTTGCCGTACAGCGTGGTGAAAAGTGGCGTGCCGTCGCGCTTGCGCGTCTTCAGCCGCGCCGAGGTGTAGCCGCAGCCGTGCAGGGATTCCCTGATCGCACGGATGGTCAGGCAGCCATCCCTGACGAACACGTTTTCAGGTTCACGCGTGTAGTACTGCAGTTCCTCGTTGCCCCAGCCGGCGATCCACTGGTGGCTCTTGTAGTCGAAGAAACCGTTGCCAAGGTCGAAATCCCACTTCAGCGGGTCGATCCGGTCGCCTTCGAATTCGTCGTTCCAGACCAGCAACCATTCATCAGGCTTTGCAGCTGACATCGAAACCTTTCGTCAGGGCAGGCGGCGGCCGTCGGCGCCGAACACCAGGGCCCAGGCGGCGTCGGGCGCCAGACCGACGGTCTGCCCGGCATCGCACTGGCTGTGCTCGGTTCCCACCTTGGCATTCAGCAGGTCGGGGATGCCTTCCACGCGCAGGTGGATGATCGATGAGTCACCGAGGTGCTCGGCCAGCGCGATGGTGGCCGGGATGCCCTGGCCGGCGGGCGCCAGGTGCAGGTGTTCCGGCCGCAGGCCGGCGCGCTGTGCGCTCGCCGGTGCGTTGCCGGCCAGCGCGTTCCACAGCGCCACGTGCGGCGCGGCGGCGCCGGCGGCCGGTGGGCGCGGCACGAGATTGATGCGCGGCGCGCCGATGAAGGTGGCGACAAATTCGTTGGCCGGCCGGTTGTACAGCTCCATCGGCGGGCCCAGCTGCTCGACGATGCCCTTGTTGAAGACCGCGATGCGGTCGCCCAGCGTCATCGCCTCGACCTGGTCGTGGGTGACGTAGATCATCGTCGTGCCGAGCTCCTTGTGCAGGCGCGACAGTTCGATGCGCATGTTGACGCGCAGCGCGGCGTCCAGGTTCGACAGCGGTTCGTCGAACAGGAAGACCTTGGGCTTGCGAACGATGGAGCGGCCGATGGCCACACGCTGGCGCTGGCCGCCCGACAGTTCTTTCGGGAAGCGGCCGAGCAGTTCGGTGATGCGCAGGATGTCCGCCGCGCGGCCGACCTGAGCGTCGCGGTCGGCGCGCGCCACGCCGGCCATCTTCAGCGCGAAGCCCATGTTTTCGGCCACCGTCATGTGCGGTTAGAGCGCATAACTCTGGAAGACCATCGCGGCGCCGCGGTCGGCCGGGCGCACGTCGTTCGAGCGCACGCCGTCGATCAGCAGGTCGCCGCCAGTCACGCTTTCCAGCCCGGCGATCATGCGCAGGGTGGTCGACTTGCCGCAGCCCGAAGGACCGACGAAGACGATGAACTCGCCGTCAGCGACGTCGAGGTCGACGCCCTTGATGACGTCGACCTTGCCGTAGCTCTTGCGGATGCCGCGCAGTGAAACCTGACCCATCTCAAACCCCTGTGAGCTGTGCCGCGCCGAGGCCGCGTGCCGCCTTCTGACGTTGCAGGAAATCGCGGTACCACATGGCGCTGTCTTTCAGCGTGCGGCGCTGGCTTTCGTAGTCGACATGCACGATGCCGAAACGCTTCTCGTAGCCCGAGGCCCACTCGAAGTTGTCGAGCAGGCTCCAGACCATGTAGCCCTCCATGCGCACACCGCGGCGCAGTGCGTTGCCGACGGCGGCAATGTGATTGGCGATGTAGCTGCGGCGCTGTTCGTCGTGCACCTGGCCGTTCACCATCACATCCTTGAAGGCGGCGCCGTTTTCCTTCACGTACATGGGCGGCACCGGGTAGTCCTCGTGCAGGCGCACCAGCAGGTCGGTCAGTCCTTCGGGGTAGACCTCCCAGCCCATGTCGGTGAGTTCGTAGCCACTGTCGCTGACCTCGAAGGGTTCGGCCGCGCTGACCATGGCTCGCGTGTAGTAGTTGATGCCGAGGAAGTCCATCGGCACGGCGATGTGCGCCATGTCACCGCCCTCGACCTTCGGGGCGTCGGCGCCCAGATGCTCCAGCACGTCGGCCGGGTAGCTGCCGCGGAACAACGGGTCGAGGTACCAGCGCGACGAGCGGCCGTCTTCGAGCCGTGTCTTCGCGTGGTCGGCCTCGGTGTCGTTGACGGGCAGGGTGGGCGACAGATTGAGCACGATGCCCAGGCGGCTCTTGCAGCCCTGGGCGCGCAGCGCCTGCAGGGCGAGACCATGGCTGAGCAGCAGGTGGTGAGACACCTGCATGGCCACCGCGCGATTCTTGATGCCGGGGGCGAAGATGCCGGTTTCATGCCCCAGCGTGGCGATCACCCAGGGCTCGTTGTGCGTGGTGATGGTGGACACGCGGTCGCCCAGCCGCTTGTCGATGCCGCAGGCGTATTCGACGAAGCGGTGCACCGTGTCGCGGTGGGCCCAACCACCTTTGGCGTGCAGTTCACTCGGCAGGTCCCAATGGTTCAGCGTCAGGTAGGGCTTGACGCCGCGCGCCAGCAGGCCGTCGACCAGGCGCTCGTAAAAGTCCAGGCCCTTCTCGTTCCAGGCACCGTCGCCGCCCGGCCGCACGCGCGGCCAGGAGACCGAGAAGCGGTAGGCATCGACGCCGAGGTCAGCGATCAGGTCGAGGTCGTTTTCCAGGCGGTGGTAATGGTCGCAGGCCCTCTCGCCGTGGCTCCGGTCGGCGATGGTGCCGGGCCGGCGGCAGAAGTCGTCCCAGATCGACGGCCCCTTGCCGTCTTCGGCGGCGGCGCCTTCAATCTGGAAGGCGCTGGTGGCGACACCCCAGACGAAGCCCTTGGGAAACGGCGAATTCTTGTCGAGCGGTGCGAGCATGGTCATCGGTTTTTTTTGGAAATTCGGTGGGGCGGACGGCTTGTGGCCGGCGCCGCACGGGAACGGGTATGAACACACGCAAGGCGCGCGGCGCGCGAAAGTCCGTCACTCACTTCACGGCCCCCGCGGTCAGGCCAGAGATCAGCTGGCGCGAGGAAAGCACGAACAGCACCACCAGCGGCAGGGTCGCGATGGCCGAACCCGTCATCAGCGCACCCCACTCGGTGTTGACCGGGCTCTGCAGGCTGCGCAGGGCCAGCGGCAAGGTGTACATGTCGGGGCTGCGCATGACGATCAGCGGCCCGATGAAGTTGTTCCACGAGGCGATGAAGGTGATCAGCCCCAGCGTGCCGAGCGCCGGCTTCAGCAGCGGCAGCACGATGCGGCCGTAGATGCCGAGCTCGCTGCAGCCGTCCATGCGTGCGGCCTCGATCAGATCCTTCGGGATCGACGAGGTGACGAACTGGCGCATCAGGAAGATACCGAAGGCGCTGGCCGCGCCCGGGATGTAGAGGGCGCGTGGCTTGTCGATCCAGCCCAGCGCGTCCATGATCATGAAGGTCGGGATCATGTTCATGAAGGACGGCAGCAGCATGGTGCCCAACACCAGCGCGAAAAGGGCGTTCTTGTAGCGGAACTCGAACATGGCGAAGGCGTATCCGCCCATCGAGCAGAAGAGCAGCGTCAGCAGCGTGGACAGGATGGCGACGTACACGCTCCAGCCCAGGTTGCGCCAGAACGGCATGCGTTCGGTGAGGATCTTCAGGTTGGCCAGGAAATCGTCGCCGAAGAACATCGGCGGCGGCAGGCTGAAGATCTCGGTGCGCGAATGGGTCGCGAAGACGAACATGAAGTAGAAGGGCGCCAGCATGATCAGCGCCCCCACTCCCACCACGCAGTAGGCGGCCCAGGGCGCGAGACGGTCGGTTTTCATCGTCATGTCGATGTCAGGGTTCAGGCCGAAGGCCCGCGGGGGCGGAAGGCGCGGTTGGTCAGCCAGGTCAGGATGGCCACCAGGATGAAGAGCAGCCACGACATCGCGCTTGCGGCACCGAAGTCGTTGAAGTCGAAGGCCATGCGGTAGAGGTAGATGGCGGTCGTCATGCCCGACTGGTCACTGCCGCCGCGCCCGCCGGTCAGGATGAAAGGCTCCTCGAACAATTGCAGGCCACCGATCAGGCTGAGCGTGACGCCGAAGAAGATCATCGGCTTCAGGCTCGGCAGCGTGATGTAGAAAAACTGCTGCAGGCGGCCGGCGCCGTCCATCGTGGCGGCCTCGTAGATGTCGTTCGGGATGGTCTGCAGCGCGGCCAGGTAGAGCACCACGTTGAAGCCCACGTAGCGCCAGAAGACGATCATCGAGATGGCCGGCTTGATGTTCTCGGGCGCATTCAGCCAGTCCACCGGGTTGGCCGGAAACAGACCGCCAATCACCGGCAGTTGGGCCAGCGCCTGCAGGCCGACGTTGATGAGGCCGAAGTCGGTGGAAAACAGCGAACTGAAAAGGATCGCGATGGCCACCGTCGAGGTGATGTAGGGCATGAAATAGGCGCCCACCACCGCGTTGCGCAAGCCCTTGAATGACGAATGGATGAAGCAGGCCAGCGGGATCGCCACCAGATGCTGCGGCACGCCCGAGGCGACGGCCAGCCAACCGGTGTTTTTCAGCGACTTCCAGAACCATTCGTCCTGCAAGGCAAACGCGAAATTGTCGAGGCCGACGAATTCCATCGCCGCCAGCCCGCTGGTCGGCTCCCATGTCTGGAACGCCAGATACAGCGAGAAGGCCAGCGGAAACACCCCGAACACCGCGAACAGCAGCACGAAGGGACTGAGGAAAACAAAGGGCGCCCATTCGGGTGACAGTCGCAAGGCAGCAGGCAGCTTCATGGCGGGCCGGAGTCTCTGTGGTTGTGGGGGCAGGGCCCGGGATCAGCGGAAGGCGCGCCGCTCGAGCAGGCTCTGTGCATCGGCCAACGCCTGCTTGATGTCCTTGCCACGGTCGAGCACCTTGTCGAGTTCGGTGTTCACCACTTCATCGGCGAAGGCGTCCTGCTTGTGCACCGACACCGCGGTGATGCGCCTGGCTGCCGCGCGCCAGCCCAGGCGCGCCGTCTGTCCACCGAGAAAGGTGATCGGCAGGTCGAAGAACGGGTCGTCGAAGGTCTCGATCAGGGCCGGGAAGGCGTCTTGCGACCTGAAGGCGCCGAGCTGCATTTCGCGGCTCAGCGTCAGCAGCTGTATCAACTCCCAGGCCATCGCCTTGTTTGCCGCCGGCGCGGCGCGAGGTATGGCGAAGAAGGTGCCGCCGTAGGCCGCGAAGGCGTTTTCGGGCAACTGCGCGGCACGCCACAGCCCCTTCGTGTCGGGCGCCAGCCAGTTGTTCAGGTGGCCGGCCAGCCAGGCGCCTGTCATCTGGGTGGAAATGGTGCCGCGCTTGAAGCCTTCCGACCATTCGTTGGACCAGGCGCCGACGCGGGCGTCGAGCTTTTGCCGGCGCACCTCGCGCGCCAACTCGAAAGCCCGCACGAAACGTGGCGAGGTCACCAGAACCTTCGAGTCCTTGTCGAAGTACAGGCCCTCGCCGGGCTGGATGCCGGTGCGGATGACGATGTCCTTCATGTCGCGCGCATGCGCCATCAGGTAGGAACCCGTGGCGAGCTTGATCTTCGCGCCGGTGGCGACATAACTGTCCCAGGATCGGGTCAGGTCGGCTTCACTGACGCCTGCCTTGTTCAGCACATCGATTCGGTACAGCAGGGTGCCGGGGCCGATGTCGGTGGGCACGGCCACGACCGCGCCCTTGCGGTTGGTGGCCTGCTGGAAGGCATACGGCACGAAGCGCGACTCGAACTTCCTGATGTTGTAAGGCTCGCGCGACAGGTCGTCGAGCCCGCCGCCCTGGGCGAAACGGCCGACGTAGCCTACCTCCAGCGCCATCACGTCGGGCAGGTAGACGGAGGTCGACAGCGCGGTGGTCATCGCGGTGTGGTGATCGCTGAACTGGCGGCTCACGACCTTGACCTGGACGTTCGGGTGCAATTTCTTCCAGGCTGGGAGCGCCGACTTGACGATCTCGTCGACGGCCGGAAACGCGGCCACGGTCAGGGTCATCTGGGCCTGTGCGGCAGGCAGCAGCAGCAGCAGCGCCACGCCGAGCCACGCCCGCTGGCGCATGAACCTGTCTGCCGTATCCCTCATCCGTCTCTCCACTCTGATCTTGCGGGCCCGTCCATCGGCGCCCTTCATCGCATTCCAGACAACGGTGCAAAGACCCCCGATGGCGGCATGAAAGCGCTTTCAAACTGTAGGTGGCGCAACCTCTTGTGTCAATTGGGGAAATTTGCGGGGGCGCCACGCTGCCGAGGATCCGGCTTGACGCGGCGGCGCAAGGCCGCCGCCGCGGGAAACCTCAAGAAGGCCGCAACTCGCGGCTGGAATCGCGGGGCATGAAACGCGGCGGCGGCATGAGCACCGCGGGCTTTTCGCCGGCCAGCAGTTGCAGCATCGCGGTCGCGGCCAGGCGACCAAGTTCGTACACCGGCTGGTGCACCGTGCTCAGCGGCGGGATCGAATACAAGGCGCCGGCGAGGTCGTCGAAGCCGACCAGCGACACGTCTTCCGGCACCCGCATGCCGCGCCTGTGCAACGCCAGCCCGGCGCCGAAGGCCATCTGGTCGTTGGAGGCGAAGAGCGCGGTGAAAGGTTCACGGCTGTCGAGCAAGCGCTCCACGGCCATGCGGCCGCTGTCCTCGGAGTACTGGCCCGGCACCACCAGATCGGGACGGAACGGCACCTCGGCGGCGGCCAGCGCGGCGCGATAACCCCGCAGCCGCTCGTTGGCGTCGGGGTAACGCGGGTCGCCAGCGATGAAGGCGATACGGCGGTGTCCGAGCGCCAGCAGGTGATGCGTGGCGAGCCGGCCGCCCTCGAAGTTGTCGAAGTCCAGTGAGTAGAGTCGCGGCGCGCTGAGGCTGCGGCCGGTGACCACCACGGGCTGAGCCTTGGCGTGGCCGCGCAGCGCGCTGTCGCTCAGGCGCCCGGTCACGACGATGATGCCGTCGACTCGGCGTGAGCGCAGCACGTCGATGCAGCGCGCTTCTTCGTCAGCGTTCCAGTGCCCGCTGACGAACAGCGGGCTGTAGCCGGCCTTGCTGAGTTCGTCCTCGATGCCGCGCAGGGCCACGCCATAGAACGGGCTGTCGATCGACTGCGTGACGACGCCGATGCTCAGCGTGCGCCCGCCCGCCAGCCCGCGCGCCACCGGGTTGGGCACGAAGCCGAGTTCGGCCACAGCGCGGTCGACCGCTTCGCGCTTTTCTTCGCTGACGACGGCCGTGCCGTTGAGGATGCGCGACACCGTGCTCGGTGACACGCCTGCGGCCAATGCCACCATGTCGAGCGTGACGGTAGGGGACTCCCTGCGCGCGGCCGACCGGGCGCCACCGCGCGTGGATGTCTTGGTGTTCATTCCCCTGCCCAGGTGATTTGTTTGGAGGCGAGTTTAAGCGGTCGCCACGGCCTCATACCTGAAGCTGCCTTGTGAAAGGAAGCCCTGGCGGCGGTCAGTGGCGCGACGTTTTCCGCCGCGCCGCGTGGCAGGCGCATGGTGATGCCGGCCGCCACACTGGCTGATCGGCGACCCGGCGCAGGCGCATCACAATTCACCCGAGGCGAACGGCGCTCCGACCGTCTGACCTGCAGCGAACACCCACTCTGGAATTCATCCGATGTCCCGACCATTCAGGCGCCACGAGGCGCCTTCGCGCCGCACCGCCGCTTCTTCCGCAGCCTGAACCATGGCGCTGGACCTCGATGCGCTCGAAACCATGCGCCGCCAGCACCCGGCCTGGCGCCTGTTGCTGGCCGACTCGGCGCCGCTGGTGGCCAGTTTCCTGCAGCGGGTTTTCGTGCTGCCCAACCTGCGTGTGATGTCGCAGGCCGATCTGGCCGAGGCACTCGAAGACACTTTGTATGCGCTGCGCGAGCAGCGCGGCGCAGCGGCCTGGCCGAAGACCGCGCCCGAGTACCTGACCGACTGGGCCGCCAACGACAAGGGCTGGCTGCGCAAGTTCTACCCGCCGGGCTCCGACGAGCCGCACTTCGACCTGACACCGGCCACCGAGCGCGCCATCGGCTGGCTGGCCAGCCTGGGCGAACGCAGTTTCGTCGGCACCGAGTCGCGCCTGCTGACGCTCTTCGACCTGCTGCGCCAGATGCAGGACGGCAGCGAGTCCGATCCCGAAACCCGGGTGCGCGAACTGCTGCGCAGGCGCGCGCTGATCGACACCGAAATCGCGCTCGTCACGGCCGGCCAGGCGCCCCTGCTGAACGACACCGCGCTGAAGGAACGTTTTGCGCAGTTCGCCGGGCTGGCGCGTGAACTGCTGGCCGACTTTCGCGAGGTCGAGCACAACTTCCGCGCCCTCGACCGGCGCGTGCGCGAGCGCATCACGCTGTGGGACGGTAGCAAGGGCGCGCTGCTGCAAGACATCCTGGGCGAACGTGAGCAGATCGCCGACTCCGACCAGGGCCGCAGTTTCCGCGCCTTCTGGGACTTCCTGATGTCGCGCGCCCGCCAGGACGAGCTGACGCAGATGCTCGAGCATGTGATGCAACTCGCCCCGGTGGCTGAACTGCAACCCGACCCGCGGCTCAGGCGCGTGCACTACGACTGGCTGGAAGCCGGTGAGCACGCGCAGCGCACGGTGGCCCTGCTGTCCCAGCAGTTGCGCCGTTTTCTCGACGACCAGGCCTGGCTGGAGAACCGCCGCATCATGGACATCCTGCGCCGTATCGAAGCCGGCGCGCTGGCCGTGCGCGAGGCGCCGCCGGCCGGCGACTTCATGACCATCGACGACACCGCGCCGAATATCGAGCTGCCGATGGAGCGCCCCTTGCATGCCGCCGCGCCGCGGCTGCTGATCGACAGCGCCGCGCTCGCCGCGGGTGACGAGGACGTCGATGCCGGCGCGCTGTTCTCGCAGTTCGTCATCGACAAGGCCGCACTCGCGCAGCACGTGCGGCAGAGCCTGCAGCAGCGCACACAGGTGACGCTGTCCGAACTGCTGGCGCTGCGGCCGCTGCGCCAGGGGCTCGCCGAGTTGGTGGCCTACCTCGGCCTGGCGGCGGAGCAGGGCAAGGCCGTGATCGACGACACGGTGGAAGACCAGGTGTCCTGGCGCAACGCCGGCGGCACACTGAAGAGCGCGCGCCTGCCGCGCGTCATCTTCATCAAATGAACAGGGCGGAATCAGCGTGGTCACCATGAAGCAGCCGTTGGCGGCACCCCAGGCGGTTGAACCGGCGGTGGCGAGCGGCGGTGCGGACACCGACCTTTCAGCCGTCGTCGTGCCTTTGCTCAAGGGCGTGGTGTACCGCGCCGACAGCACGTCCGGCTGGGGCGCGCTGCAGCAGCTGCAAGGCCGCGTGCGCGACTATGTGGCCGTGCTCGGGCTGGAATTGATGCTCGACGAAGCCGAGGGCTATGCCTACCTGCGCGCCCGCCCCGAGGCCGACGCCGAGGCCGACGACGATGGCGCGGCCCGCACGCCGAGGCTGGTGGCCAGGCGCCCGCTGTCGTTTCCGGTCAGCCTGTTGCTGGCGCTGCTGCGCAAGAAGCTGGCCGAATTCGACGCCGCCGGCAGCGAGACACGGCTCATCCTGTCGCGCGAACAGGTGGTCGAGCTGGTGCGCGTCTTCCTGCCCGATGGCAGCAACCAGACGCGCCTGATCGACCAGGTCGACACCCATCTGAACCGCATCGCCGAGCTCGGCTTCATACGCAGGCTGCGCGGCCAGGACAAGATGATCGAGGTGCAGCGCATCCTGAAGGCCTTCGTCGACGCACAGTGGCTGGCCGAGTTCGATGCCCGGCTGGCCGCCTACCGCGCCCAGTTCGACACCCCCGCGGAGCCGGTCGATGAAGCCTGAGACGATGGCACTGGACTTCGCCGCCGACGAACAGCTCGCCGGCTTCCGGCTGCAGCGGCTGGAGGTCTTCAACTGGGGCACCTTCGACGGCCGCGTCTGGGCGCTGCGCGCCGAAGGCCGCAACGCGCTGCTGACCGGCGACATCGGCTCGGGCAAGTCGACCCTGGTCGACGCCGTCACCACGCTGCTCGTGCCGGCCCACCGCGTCGCCTACAACAAGGCGGCCGGCGCCGACAACCGCGAACGCACGCTGCGTTCCTACGTGCTCGGCCACTACAAGGCCGAGCGCAACGAGCAGGGCGGCTCGGGCCGGCCGGTGGCGCTGCGCGGGCCGAACAGCTACTCGGTGATCCTGGCCGTGTTCCACAACGCGGGCTACGACCAGACGGTCACGCTGGCACAGGTGTTCTGGCTGAAAGACCCGAACGGCCAGCCGAACCGCCTTTATGCGGTGGCCGAGCGTGCGCTGGGCATCGCCACCGACTTCGCCGAGTTCGGCTCCGACATCGCCAAGCTGCGCAAGCGGCTGCGCGGCGCCGGCGTGGCCGTCGAAGACAGCTTCCCGCCTTACGGCGCCTTGTTCCGCCGCCACTTCGGCATCAGGAACGACCAGGCGCTGGAACTGTTCCACCAGACGGTGTCGCTGAAGTCGGTCGGCAACCTGACCGACTTCGTGCGCAGCCACATGCTGGAGCCCTTCGACGTGGCGCCTCGGCTGCAGGCATTGATCAACCACTTCGACGACCTGCACCGCGCGCATGAGGCCGTGCTGAAGGCCAAGCGGCAGCTGGACCTGCTGGCGCCGCTGGTGGCCGACGGGCAACGCCACGCCGAGCTGCAGACGTTGATAGAGACCCAGCGCGGTGCGCGTGACGCGCTGCATTCCTTCTTCGCCGGGCTGAAGGCCGAACTGCTGGCCAGGCGCCTGCAACTGCTGGACGAAGAACGTGCCCGCCACGGCAGCCACATCGAACGGCTGAGCGGGCAGCAGGCGACGCAGCAGGCGCAGTCGCGCGAGTTGCGCCGCGCCATCGCCGACCAGGGTGGCGACCGCATCGAAAGGCTGGCGCTCGACATCGCCCGACAGGAAGATGAACGCCAGCGGCGCGTCGACAAGGCCGCGCGCTACGACGCCCTGCGCCAGGCGCTGGGACTGCTGGCAATGCAGAGCGCCGACGACTTCATGGCCCAGCGCCAGCTCTGCGTGCCACTGCGCGAGGCCGCCGCCGAGCGTGAGGCCGCGCTGCAGAACGAGTTGAACGAAACCGGCGTCGCCTTCGCGCAAGGCCGGCTCGAGCACGCCGCGCTGGCCGCCGAACTGAGCAGCCTGAAGGCGCGGCGCAGCAACATCGATGCCCAACAGGTGGCGATGCGCAGCGCGCTCTGCGCAGCGCTTGACTTGCCGGAGGCCGACATGCCCTACGCCGCCGAGTTGATCCAGGTGCGCGAGGACGAACGCGACTGGGAAGGCGCGGCCGAACGGCTGCTGCGCAGCTTCGGCCTGTCGTTGCTGGTGCCCGACGCCCACTATGCGCGCGTCAGCGAGTGGGTCGATCGCACCCAGCTGAAGGGCAGGCTGGTCTACTTTCGCGTGCGCGCCGGCGGCAAGGGCGGCCGCAGCGACACGCCCCGGCTGCACCCCGATTCACTGGCCCGCAAGCTGGAGCTGAAGTCCGACTCGCCTTTCTACGGCTGGCTGGAACGTGAGTTGGCAGTCCGCTTCGACATCGCCTGCTGCGCCAGCGCCGAGCAGTTCCGCCGCGAGACACGGGCGGTCACACGCGCCGGCCAGAGCAAGACGCCGGGCGAGCGCCATGAGAAGGACGACCGCCACCGCCTCGACGACCGCAGCCGCTACGTGCTGGGCTGGAGCAACCAGGCGAAGATCGCCACGCTGGAGGCCAAGGCAGGCGCGCTGGCCTTGCGCCTGGGCGAAGTCGGCAAGCGCATAGCCGACCTGCAAAAGGAACAGGACGCGGCGCGGCAACGCCTGAAGGCGCTGAACAAGCTGGAGGAATACCGCGAGCACGCCGAACTGGACTGGCAGGCCAGCGCCCGCGCCATCGCCATCCTGCAGGCGGAGAAGCGCGAGCTTGAAACCGCCTCCGACATGCTGCAGGCGCTGGCCAGGCAGTTGCTGGCGCTGGACGCCAGCCTGACCGAGACCGCCGGCAAGCTGAAGGAGCGCGAGGCCGAACTCGCGCGTTGCCTGCTGAAGGCCGAACAGGCAAACGCCTTGCTGGAGTCGACCCGGCTGGTGCTGGCCGCTCCCGAGATGCCGGCACGCAGGCAGCACCACGTCTTCATCGAGAACCACCGCGCCGAGGCGCTGGGCGAACAGGCGCTGAGCGTGGAATCCTGCGACCCGCGCGAGCAGGACATGCGCAATTGGCTGCAGACCCGGATCGACGCCGACGACCGCAAACTGGCGCGGCTGGGTGAAAAGATCGTCAGGGCGATGGCCGAGTACAAGGAGGCCTACAAGCTCGAAACCCAGGACGTCGACGCCAGCGTGGCGGCCGTCTTCGAGTACCGCGCCATGCTCACGCAGCTGAACGCCGACGACCTGCCACGCTTCGAGGCGCGCTTCAAGGAGCTGCTCAACGAGAACACGATCCGCGAGGTGGCCAACTTCCAGTCGCAGCTGAACCGCGAGCGCGAGACCATCAAGGAGCGCATCACGCGCATCAACGAGTCGCTGACGCAGATCGACTACAACCCCGGCCGCTTCATCGCGCTGGAAGCGCAGCCGGCGCCCGATGTCGACATCCGTGACTTCCAGAGCGAACTGCGCGCCTGCACCGAAGGCACGCTCACCGGCTCCGACGACGCCCAGTACTCGGAGGCCAAGTTCCTGCAGGTCAAGCGCATCATCGAGCGTTTCCGCGGCCGCGAGGGCTCGGCCGAAGCCGACCGGCGCTGGGCCGCCAAGGTGACCGACGTGCGCCACTGGTTCGTCTTCGCGGCCAGTGAACGCTGGCGCGAAGACGGCAGCGAGCACGAGCATTACTCCGACTCCGGCGGCAAGTCAGGCGGCCAGAAGGAGAAGCTGGCCTACACCATCCTGGCGGCCAGCCTGGCCTACCAGTTCGGTCTGGAATGGGGCGCGGTGCGCTCGCGCTCGTTCCGCTTCGTGGTCATCGACGAGGCCTTCGGCCGTGGCTCCGACGAGTCGGCCGAGTACGGGCTGCGCCTGTTCCAGCAGCTCAACCTGCAACTGCTGATCGTGACGCCGCTGCAGAAGATCCACATCATCGAGCCCTTTGTCGCGAGCGTCGGCTACGTGCACAACGAGGACGGCAGCGCATCGAAACTGCGCAACCTGAGCATCGACGAATACCGCGCGCAGCGCGACGCGCCGCCATGAACGAGCGTGCCACGGCCTGGACCACGCCGGCCGACTTGCGCGCGCAGCTGCTGCGGCTGTGGGAGCGCGGCGAGTTGCTGGCGTGGCTGTTCGACGCGCAAGGCCTGTTTCCCTTGCGGCTGACGCTGCGCGCGCCGACGTCGAGCGAGCTGTCCACGCGTTTCGACGACGTGCGGGCCTGGGCGCAGCAATTGAAGGAAGGCGAGGGCGCCGGCTTCCGGCTGGTGCGGCGCGAGGTGCGGCACCGTGTCATCGGCCAGAACAGCCTGCCCGGCGAAGCCTGGGTCGACACGCTGGCGGATGCCCTCAGGCTCGCCGGCAAGGTGCGCGAAGCGAAGACCTTCCAGACCTTGCTGGACGACACCCGGACCCGCGAGCCCGCGCTGCTGCCCTGGTTGCGGCGGCAGCCGCAGCGTGCGCTGGCGCTGGCAGGGCAGTGGTCGCGGTTGCTCGACGTGGTGGCCTGGCTGCGCGCCCATCCACGCCCGGGCTGCTACCTGCGCCAAGTCGATCTGCCGGGCATCGACAGCAAGTTCATCGAGGGGCAGCGCGCGGTGCTGGCCGAGTTGCTCGACCTGGCCTTGCCGCCCGCCACCATCGACAGCGGCGCCAGCGGCCAGGCCGCGTTCGCCCGACGCTACGGTTTCCGCGACAAGCCATTGCGCGTGCGCCTGCGTTTTCTGGACCACCGGCTCGCGCTCTGGAAGACGGGCGTTGACCCGGAATTCGACCCCGATTTCACCGTCTTGCAGGCCGCCTTCAGCCAACTTTCACCGACGCCGCGCCGCGTCTTCATCACGGAGAACGAGGTCAACTTCCTGGCCTTCCCGCCGGTCGAAGGCAGCCTGCTGATCTTCGGTGCCGGCTACGGCTTCGACGCCCTCGCGCAGGCCACCTGGCTGGCCGACTGCGGCCTGCATTACTGGGGCGACATCGACACCCACGGCTTCGCGATCCTCGACCAGTTGCGCGCTCATTTCCCCCATGCGCGCTCGTGCCTGATGGACCGCGACACCCTGCTCGCGCACCGGGCCTTGTGGACCGAGGAGCCGCAGCCCACGCAGCGCGACCTGCCGCGCCTGAACGCCGACGAACAGCGGCTCTACGACGACCTGCGCTGGCGCCGGCTCGACGGGCTCGCCCCGAGGCTGGAGCAGGAGCGCGTCGGGTTCCGGTGTGTCGAGGACGCGGTGGCCGCCATCGTCCGCGGGACGGCCTGACGGCGGCGGCGCGGCGGCGTGGATGAGATTTACGCCGGCGCGTCATGGTCGGCCCCGCGTCTTGGTATCGTGTGGCTGAAACCCCTGAAGAAAGTCGAACTGCAAGATGAGGCGGATGACGGCTGCTGGTTTGCACCCCGTGGCGCTGCACATGCGTCTGCCGGTCTCCGCCCGATGAGCGCCGCACACGGCCACGGCCACGGCCACGGCCACGCGCCAGCGAACTACAACCGCGCCTTTGCCATCGGCATCGGCCTGAACATCGCCTTCGTCGCCATCGAGGCCTTTTACGGCTGGAAGATCGACTCGCTGGCCTTGCTCGCCGACGCCGGCCACAACCTGAGCGACGTCATCGGCCTGATCCTGGCCTGGGGCGGTGCGCTGGCCGGCAGGCTGCGGCCGGATGCGCGCCACACCTACGGCTGGAAGCGCGCCAGCATCTTGGCCGCGTTCGTCAACGCGCTGCTGCTGCTGGTGGCGATGGGGACGCTGGCCTGGGAGGCCGTGCACCGCCTGCAGTCGCCACGGCCGGTGGAAGGCCTGACCATCATGGCGGTGGCCGGCATCGGCATCGTCATCAATACCGCCACGGCGCTGCTTTTCATGCGTGGCCGCAAGGATGACATCAACATCCGCGGCGCCTTCCTGCACATGGCGGCCGACGCCCTGGTGTCCGCCGGCGTGGTGGTGGCGGGCGCGTTGGCGCTGTGGTTCGGCTGGACCTGGCTCGACCCGGTGGCGAGCCTGCTCATCGCCGCCGTCATCCTGCTCGGCACATGGGGCCTGTTCCGGCAATCGTTGCACCTGCTGTTCGACGGTGTGCCCGAAAACGTGGACCTGCACGCCGTGACGGCGCTGCTGGGCGCGCTGCCCGGTGTCGTCAGGGTGCATGACCTGCATGTCTGGGCGATGGGCACTGCCGAGACCGCGCTCACCGCGCATCTCGTGATGCCGCACGGTCATGCCGACGATGCCTTTCTGCGAGACGCCACCGAACAGATCCACGAGCACTTCGGCATCGGCCATGTCACGCTGCAGGTGGTGAGGCAACCTTTCACGAGGTCGTGCGCGCCGTCGGCGCCGGAGGATGCGGCCAGGGAGCCGGTACATGGCGGGCCTGAGGATGATCACGGCCATGACCATGACCATGACCACGGCCACGACCACGACCACGGACCCGATCATGGTCACGGACCCGAAGGCCCGCCGCGCGCCCCTCAGTCGACGTCGATCGTCAGGCGCTGAACGCCCACCCGGCAACTCCCCACTTCGACCTCCACGGTTCCCGTGCCGGTGACCACCAGCGTCACGAAGCGTTCATGTCCGTTGCCGCTGGTCCACGGTGAAAACACGCTCGGCCCGCCGTACAGCCCGCCGCCCCAGCCGTTCAGGTGGCCGATCTCCACCACCGCCGCAGCGGGCGCGAGCAAGGTCACGCCCACGCCGCGCGCGGTCAGACGCAGCGGCTCGGCATGCGGCAGCGTCTTGGCCGACGGCAGGCCGCAGGTGCCCAGATAACCATGGTTGGCCACGCGGACGTGGATGCGTGTGTGGCCTTCGGCACGCTCGACCCCGGCCACGCTGACGCTGACGCGCGGCACCAGGGCCGCCACCCGCAGGAAGGCGGCGCTCTGCGTGTTGCAGGTCTCGGCCAGCCGCTCGTAGGGCGGGTTCCAGATGCCCACGCGCGGGTCGAAACCGTCCACTTCCACCTCGCCGAGCTGCGGGTGGCGCACCTTCTTCCAGCTGCCGAAGATGCGGCCCTGGTTGTGTTGGCGGTCGAACGCGGCGAGCGCGCGCATGTCCTTGCGCTCGAACTTCGAGTAGTGGTCGACAAAGGGCTTCTTGCGCTCGATGCCGAGCTGTTTGAAGATGTCCCACAGCTCCACCACGTAGGCCAGCGCGCCGCGCTGGTGGTAGGCGTAGTCGCTCAGGTCGCCGTGGATGGGTTTCTCGGGTTCGTACAGGAATTCGTGGAAGCCGCTCACCGTGGCGTAACCGGTGTGCTCCGTCATCCAGGCTTCGACCTGTTCATAGATGCCGCGGTCGCCCGGGTTCATCTTGGCATCGGGCTTGTCTCCGAGCGGCCGGATCAGCACGCCGCCGAAGGTGTGCAGGTTGAGCCAGACCATGATGTTGGGGTGGCGGGTGGCGAAATCGAGCACGGCGCGGGTCTCGGGTGCGCTGCCCGGGTAGTGGCCGGCGCCGACCTGCTGCGGTTCGGGCGCCCAGAGGTACGGGAAGTTGCGGTTGAAGTCGTAGAGGTTGTCGGCCAGAAAATAGGGATCGGGAATGGAACGGCCGTCGAAGTTGGCGATGCGGCCTTCGGGGTAGAGCTTGAAGCAGGGTCCTTCGTCCTCGGGCAGCCGGGCCACCATCACCGCCGGCACCAGCGGCTGGCCGTCGTCGCCACGCAGTTCGACCAGTTCACCGTCGGCGTCGAGCCGGCGCATGTAGCCTGCCTGGCCGTCACCGTCGATGTCTTCGGTCACCCATCGTGCATGGCCCTGGTTGAGGCGGTCGTCCACCGGGCTGGAGCGCACGTAGCGGCCGCGCTTGAGCACCTCTTCGGCGCCGTCGGGCGAGATGCGCGGCACGATGTAGAACAGTGTCTCGCGGATGGCCTGCGCCATGTGGGCGGGCAAGGGCTTGCCGCCCGCCACGGTGGCGCCGCCATGGATGGCGAGGATGTCTTCGGCGATGGCCAGCGCGACGCTGGAGCCGCACACTTCACTGGCGTGCATGTTGCCGTCGATCCACACCGCGGGGCGCGCCTGTCCCGGGCTGCCCGGGTCCGGGCCGATGGTCAGCAGCGGGATGTCCCGGCCCGCCGCGCTCTTGCCGATGACACCGACATGCGCGATGGCCGGGTGCGACCTGGCCCAGGCGTCGAGCTGGTCGACGATCTCGGCGTGGTCAAGGTACTTTTCGCGGAACATTCATTCTCCCGGCGCCCTTTACAAGGGCTGTATGCAGGGGCACGATGTTGCCTGAAGCCGCAGCCGCAGCCGCAGCCGCGACAGTGCCGCCTTCCGCCTGCGCCCGCTGCCTCAGGTGCCGCAGAAAGTCTGGTACGCCGCGGTGAGCTGTGCCGGCGCGGGCTCGGCAAGGCGGGCGAACGCCGGATCTTCGTCATGGGGCCGCCGCAACGCCGCCAGCAGATCCTGCAGCGCGCCCAGGTCGCCGTGTTTCGAGGCGGCTGACAGTGCTTCCTCGACACGGTGGTTGCGCGGGATGATCCACGGGTTCACCAGACGCATGCGCGCGGCACGCGCGGCGCCGTCCCCACCGCCGTCCTGGGCACAGCGCTCGCGCCAGCGTTCCAGCCAGGGGCTCGGCGCCGCGCCGTCCTCGAACAGCGCGCGCAAGGGTTGTTCGTCCCCTGCGGCCGCGTCGGCCAGGCGGCGCCAGGCCAGCGTGAAGTCGACGTCTTGCGACTGCAGCAGATCGAGCCAGCCCTCGGCCAGCGCGGCGTCGGCACTGTCGTCGCCCGCCGGCAGCAACCCGAGCTTGGCGCGCCGGCCTTGCAGAAGCGCCTCGGCGTAGAGCGCCGCGAATTCGTCGATGACGGCCGTCACCTCGGCCACCGCGCGCTGCACTGCGGTTTCGTCTTCGCCGTCGGCCATCAGCGGCAGCAGCGCTTCGGCCAGGCGCGCCAGGTTCCAGCGTGCAATGTGCGGCTGGTTGCCGTAGGCATAGCGGCCGCCGTGGTCGATGCTGCTGAAGACGGTGGCCGGGTCATAGGCCTCCATGAAGGCGCAGGGGCCGTAATCGATGGTTTCGCCCGAGATCGTCATGTTGTCTGTATTCATCACGCCGTGGATGAAACCCACGTTCATCCACTGGGCGATCAGCCGGGCCTGCCGCCCGGCCACGGCGCGCAGCAGGGCGAGATGGCGGCCCGGCGTGCCCGCCAGTGCCGGGTCATGGCGCGTGATGGCGTATTCGGCCAGTTGCCGCAGCTTGTCGACTTCGCCGCGGGCGGCGAAGAACTGGAAAGTTCCGACGCGCAGGTGGCTGGCCGCCACGCGGGTGAGCAGCGCGCCAGGCAGGGGCGCTTCACGGTAGACCATCTCGCCGGTGGCCACCACGGCCAGCGCGCGCGTGCTGGGGATGCCCAGCGCGTGCATGGCCTCGCCGATCAGCAACTCGCGCAGCATCGGCCCCACGGCGGCCTTGCCGTCGCCACCGCGTGAATACGGTGTGCGGCCTGACCCCTTGAAAGCGATGTCGCGACGCTGGCCGTGGCGATCGATCACCTCGCCGAGCAGCAGCGCACGGCCGTCGCCCAGTTGCGGCGAAAAGCCGCCGAACTGGTGGCCGGCGTAGGCCTGGGCCAGCGGTTCGGTGCCCTCGGGCAAGGAGTTGCCGGCGAGGAAGGCGAGACCTTCGGGGCCGTCCAGCGCGCTGGCCTCCAGCCCGAGTTCGTCGGCCAGCGCCCGGTTCAGGAACAGCATCGATGGTGCGGGCGCGGTCGCGGGTTTCGAGACGGCGTAAAGGCCGGGCAGGTCGCGGGCGTAGGTGTTGTCGAAGGCGATTTTCAGCATGTGGGCGGGTGTTCGTTCGGTGGGAGTGTGCCGAATGGGGGCGGCCGTGTCGGTGGCAGGGTCAGCGAAATGCGACGTTCAGATCCCCGGGTCGGCCACCATAGCCCGCACCCGTCTTGCCACGTCGGCCAGGGCCAGGGCCATGCCCGCGTCGGTGTGCAGCCGCACGCGGGCGGGGCCGAGCCGCGCGGCCAGCGTGCCAAGCAGCAGCGCCGCCACGGCGGGCTCGACCTGCCGGCCGATGTGCAACTCGGCGGCGCGCGCCTTGTCCGTGGCGCGCGCCAGTTCCGAGAGCGAATCAGCCACCAATGCGGCCGGAGCAGATATCCAGAGCGTGGAAGCCCGGCCCAGCGTGACCTCGCCGGCGCCGTTCGCCAGCACCTCCACCCGCAGCGCGGCCGTGGTGTCGTCGACCTTCCACGACTCCGGCGGCGCCGGCCGCCCCACGCTGCGCGCGATGGCCTGGGCGGCGTGGAACGGCAGTTCGTACGGAGCCCAGCCCGCGGTGCTGATCAGATGCAGTTCGCGCAGCGTGGGCGGCAGCTGATCGATCGCCACGTCGTCGACCAGCAGCGGCACGACCGGCAAGCCGCGTTCGAGCGCGGCGCGCAGTTCTACGCTGGTCCAGGTGCTTTCCAGGCTGAG
>Ga0163144_10001871_pt1 | contig 49237 bp, 41 predicted proteins | sample OliLak19BULKMAT1_FD_123175 | JGI IMG/M metagenome (GOLD analysis project Ga0163144, IMG submission 123175) | Freshwater microbial mat bacterial communities from Lake Vanda, McMurdo Dry Valleys, Antarctica - Oligotrophic Lake LV.19.BULKMAT1 | ecosystem: Environmental > Aquatic > Freshwater >... | reverse complement strand
TGGTGGTGTTGGGGTAAATATAATCACGCAGAGACGCGGAGGGCGCGGAGAGTTGTTTGGATGGTGGTGTTGGGGTAAATATAATCACGCAGAGACGCGGAGGGCGCGGAGAGTTGTTTGGATGGTGGTGTTGGGGTAAATATGATTGCGCTGCGAGTGGTTTATTGAATCAGCACATTAGTTTATCTTTGCTACATGAACAACATCCGAATTGCAGTGCATGGAGGCGCAGGCACAATGCCAAAGCGTTTGATGACCCCGGAAATTGAAATTGCTTGTAATGAAGCACTAAAAAATGCGCTTGAAGCTGGATATAATTTAATGGCCGCGGGCGGATTGGCGGTAGATGCCGTTGAAGCTGCTGTAATTGTGTTAGAAAACTTTGAATTGTTCAACGCCGGCAAGGGTGCCGTGTTTACTCACGAAGGCAAACACGAAATGGATGCCAGCATTATGGATGGCAAAACAATGCGCAGTGGAGCTGTTGCTGCGGTAAATAATATTAAAAATCCTGTTTCATTAGCAAAAGCTGTGATGTTGCACTCTGACCACGTATTGTTGCTTGGAGCAGGTGCTGAAGTATTTGCAAAGCAACAGCATATTGCATTTGAAGATGATGCCTACTTCTTCACGCAATTCCGTTTCGACCAATTACAAAAAGCAAAGCAACGTGACATGATTGTTTTAGACCATGTTGATGATAAAAAATTCGGAACAGTTGGTTGTGTTGCTTTGGACTTAAATGGCAATTTAGCCGCAGCAACATCTACCGGAGGTATGACAAATAAATCGTTCGGACGCATTGGAGACTCCCCTATTATTGGCTCTGGCACCTATGCCAACAACAAAACCTGTGCAGTAAGTTGCACTGGTCATGGCGAATTTTTTATTGAAAATGTTGTTGCTTATGATGTATCTTGTTTAATTGAATACAAGGGGCTAACACTGCAAGAAGCAACCGATTATGTGATAAAGACGAAACTAAAAAATATTGAAGCCGAAGGCGGATTAATAGCTATCGACCAAAATGGTGAAATCAGTTTACCATTTAATACAAAAGGAATGTATCGCGGTTACATGAAAGGTGAAGCAGATATTTTTACAGGAATTTATTAAGCCTGAATTAAATATTGGAATTCATGGCAAATTGAATTTTGTAATAAAATCTGATGCTTACTGCCAATAAAATGCTTTTTCTCAATTGTCTGCTATCTATGTAATCCCAACTAAATTAATAGTTTGGTTGACTTGCTGATGTCTATTGATTAAGTTGGGTAATAATTAATGTTGCTCTTGCAATGACATTTTTCTACTTTTCAAATCATAATGCATGCCAGCACTCAGCAAATGAAATATCATGTGCTCGATATTTAATCCAGAATATTCTTTGTTGTCGAGCGAATTATAACGCAATTCTTGTCCGTCAATTATTACTACTTCACCACTGCCAATAATTTCGAGATGTTGCTCGGCTTTAATTATGATGCCTGTGTCTTCACTTATGCCGATGCCTGTTAATTTTGGATGTTCGGCAACGGCCACCATTAAGCGGCCAAAACGACCACGATTTACAAAATGGGAATCTATTATGGCATTATTAATAAACCCTAATCCAGACATCATAATGGCTTTACCGCGTTTAACTGCTTCTGCAGGTGTGCCACCATTAATCATTTTTCCACTTTGTGCCATCGCACCAGCGCTGGTTCCAGCAATTACAAAATCACTTTCGTTTTGATAACGTTGCTGCAAAATTTCCAAAGCTTGGGTTTCTAAAAATACTTCACTCAATTTTTCTTGATTTCCGCCGCTGAACATCACGCCATCACACTTTTTTAGCCGATTTATAATGTCCTTTTTGTTGGCATCATTTTTTGTTTTGAGATGCATTATCCCCAACGATTTAATTCCAATATGTTCAAATGCAGCTTTGTATTCTTTTGCAATTTGCCTGGGAATTCCGCTTGCAGTTGTTACTAATTCAAGTCGGGTTTCAAGACCTTTCATTTCTTGGATGATGCGTTTTAGTACATCAAATTTCCCTTGAGATTCGATATTACGTTCCTCAGACCCCCCCACCGCGATAAGCGTACCTTTAGGTATCATAATAATTATTGAGTGGGGCAAATATAGATATTAGGATATAAGACGAACTTAACATATCCACAATAAAGGGAAAGCAAATAGTAATATACAAACCATCACGTTTTAAATCCGCCCAAAACCTGCTAAACCTGCCAAAGCAGTGTTCCTTTGAAGGTGTTCCTATTTTTTCCTTATTTTTAGCGCAAAGTAAAACGAAAAATGAAAATCCTATCTACCGCAGTGATGAAGGGCCCGAATTATTGGAGTATTCGCAGGCATAAATTAATCGTGATGAAATTAGATTTGGAAGATATGGAAAATCTTCCCACTAATAAAATTCCAAATTTCCGTGAGAATTTGGAAAAGATGATTCCATCATTGTATGATCATCGTTGTAGTGAAGACCATGCAGGCGGATTTTTTGAACGCGTTGACGAAGGTACCTGGATGGGTCATGTGGTAGAACACGTTGCACTCGAGTTACAAACGTTAGCAGGACTCGATACAGGTTTTGGCCGCACGCGCAGCACGAAGGTACTTGGTGTTTACAATGTAGTATATTCATATCTTGAAGAAAAAACTGGATTATACGCAGGTAAAGTAGCCGTTGAATTTTGTGAAGCTTTGGCGAGCGGAGCCAATTATGATATCACCCCACACATTCAACGCATGAAAGAAATTCGCGAACAGGAACGATTAGGACCCTCAACTGGAAGTATTATAGAAGAAGCCATAAAACGTGATATTCCATATATTAGATTAAATCGTCGCTCATTGGTGCAATTAGGATGGGGAATAAATCAACGCCGCATTCAAGCAACCATTGCAAGTACTACTTCAAATATTGCAGTTGATATTGCATGCGATAAAGAAGAAACAAAAAACTTATTAAGTCAATTAAATATTCCAACACCAAAAGGTGGTGCGGCATTCGACAATGAAGATTTAGAAGCCATTGTGCAAAAAATAGGTTATCCAATTGTAATTAAACCGATTGATGGAAATCACGGTCGCGGGTCAACCATGAATATTAAAAACTGGGATGAAGCTGTTGCCGCTTTAGCAAAAGCAAAAGAAATTTCACGATGGAGTATCGTTGAGCGATTTGTAGAAGGATACGATTTTCGTTTGCTCGTAATAGATTATAAATTTGTTTCTGCAGCATTAAGAAAACCTGCCGCTGTTATGGGTGATGGCAAACAAACAATTAAAGAATTAATAGATGCTGTAAATAGCGATCCTCGTCGCGGATATGGTCATGAAAATGTATTAACATCAATTAAAATAGATGATCATACCATTCGCTTATTAGAAAAAATGGGGATGGATGAAAATAGTGTTTTGGAAAAAGATCAGGAAATATTTTTAAAATCAACTGCCAATTTATCTACAGGAGGCACGGCGACAGATGTTACTGATTATATTCATCCCAACAATATTTTTACTGCAGAAAGAATTGCGCGCATTATCGGTTTAGATATTTGTGGAATCGACATTATGAGTAAAGACCTTTCTGTTCCGATGAATGAAAATGGTGGTGTTGTGTTAGAAGTTAACGCTGCTCCAGGTTTCCGCATGCACCTTGCACCAAGCGAAGGCATTGGCAGAAACGTTGCAGAACCAGTTGTAGACATGCTATTTCCTGCAGGTTCAAAAGGTCGCATTCCTATAATTGCTGTTACAGGAACAAACGGTAAAACAACTACTACGCGATTAAATGCACATATTGCAAAAACAATGGGCTATAAAGTTGGATTTACTACCAGCGATGGTATTTATATTCAAAATCGCATGCTTGAAAAAGGCGATTGCACAGGACCTATGTCGGCGAAATTTGTGCTAATGGATCCAACAATCGACTACGCAGTTTTAGAATGTGCACGCGGTGGGATGTTAAAAGCCGGATTAGCTTTCGATAAATGCGATATTTCTATTGTTACAAATGTAACTGCAGATCATATCGGATTAAAAGATATTGATTCTGTTGAGGAAATGGCAAAAGTGAAATCTGTAGTGCCTGAAACTGCACGCAAAGAAGGATATGCCATTTTAAATGCTGATGATGATTTGGTTTTTGCAATGCGCAGAAATTTAGAATGTAATTTAGTTTTATTTAGCATGGACGAGCACAATCCACGCATTAAAGCACATTGTGAACGCGGTGGTGTTGCAGCAGTATTGGAAGACGGATGGGTAAGTATTATTAAAGGCACTTGGAAAATTCGTGTAGAAAAAGTGGTAAATATTCCGCTGACTTTAGGTGGTAAAGCTACCTTTATGATTCAAAATATTTTACCTTGTGTAGCTGCAGCTTTTGTGCAAAATTTTAAAATTGAAGACTTAAAACTAGCATTAAATACCTTCATCCCATCGCCTGCAATGACGCCAGGACGTATGAATGTATTTAAATTTAAACATTTTGAAATGCTCGTTGACTTTGCCCATAATCCTGATGGTTTTCAAGCTATAAGTAATTATTTAGCAAAAGTGGATATGCATCCAAAAATTGGTGTTATTGCAGCAGCTGGTGACCGTCGCGATGAAGATATTCGCGAACTCGGCAGAATTGCAGGGCGCACGTTTAATGAAATTATTATTCGTCAAGACAAAAATCTGCGTGGGCGCACCGATGAAGAAATTATGAACTTATTAAAGGAAGGTATTTTTGAAATAAATCCTGACATGCCAGTTATATGCATAAACCCTGAAGCCGATTCAATTAAATATTGTATCGAAAATGCAAAAAAGGGCTCACACATTACAGTATGTTCCGATGTAATTGCAGAAGCATTAGATATAATTATGCTGTATAAAGAAAAAGACGATCAATTTGAATTTCATAAAGCAGAAATTCCGAATATACATAAAGATTAAATAAATTAATTTAAATAATTATTGGGGCGTGCCCTAAAGTAAACCGCCATTTGTTGCCCAAACAAATGGCGGTTCTACTTTAGGGACGGGCTATCCGCTGCAAGTCCTCGGTCTCGTGCCTCGCCCTGTGGGCTTTTCGCTACTATCCCTCACGCGTAACCTGTTCATATTTAATTTCCGAGCACATTGTAGCCTCTATTAACCCAAATTAATCAATAGACACTAGTAAATCAACCAAACTATTGATTTAGATGGGTTTAACCCGAATAGCAAACAATTTAAAAAGTGCCTGTTATTAGAAGCAAACATCTGATTTTATTACATATTATAAGATGTTACGATTGCTATTGCTTATTCTGGGTTTATGATTAATACCCAAAATTTCTGCTAAGCATTTTTAGTAAGGTGATACGAATTAATTGGCACTTCCCAGTGTAAGAAATGCGCGAAAGAAATATTAGCTACATTTTGATTGTTCAACTAATAACGTTTCATTTCGGGGTAATTAATATTACTTTTCCAATAGTAAAATCCCCAAAGCTTTTTGATTACCTTAGCCAATTAAATTTGCTGAAAATTGTCTGAATTCAACCATATCAAACTTTCTGAACTCATCCAAAAAGTAGAGGATGTATTAAAACAATCGTTTGGGAGCGAAAGTTATTGGATAGTAGCAGAAATTTCAGGTCACAAATTTTATGCTAATAACGACAGGCATTATTTCGAGTTTATTGAAAAATCAGCAACATCTAGCGACCCAGTTACTAAAATAAGAGGAGTTTCTTGGGCTGCAGGCTCATCGCATATAAAAACATTTGAAAAAAACACAGGGCAAATTTTTACCAACGGCATACAAGTATTGGTTAAAGTAAAAATTGAATTTCATAAGGTATTCGGACTCCAATTAGTGCTGCTGGATATTGATTCAAGCTTTACATTGGGCAATATCGAATTACAGCGAAGAGAAACGTTGTTAAAATTAGTGACGCTGCATCCTGATATTGTTCAACTAATTGGCGATGAATATATCACCAGAAATAAACGATTACCTTTTAAGCCTGTAATCCAACGCATTGCTTTAATCGGCTCACCCAATTCCGAAGGATACACAGATTTTACACACACCATTTCGAGCAATCAATTCGGCTATAAATTTATTATCGATATTTATCAATCAACAGTTCAAGGTATAGATGCAGAAAATGAATTAGTTGAAAAATTAATTGCCGTTCATCAATCTGGATTTAATTACGATGGGGTGGTAATTATCAGAGGTGGCGGTTCAAAATCAGATTTTTTAGTATTCGACCGTTTTCGATTAGCCCTCGCCATTGCTAAATTCCCTGTTCCTGTTATTACTGGCATCGGCCACCATAACGATGTTAGCATTGTTGATTTGATGGCACATACCAATACCAAAACACCAACCAAAGCAGCGGAATTTATTATATCACATAACCGCAATTTCGAAGAACAAATGCTAGCGCTGCAAAAAACAACTGTAATTAAATCGCAACAGCTTTTGAGTAAACATTTGCAATTGATAAATATGGCAAATATTACAATCGTAAATAATGCCCGCACTTTTATAGGGCAACATAAGGAACAATTAAATAGTATAAATCAGATTGTAACTAATAACACAAAAACGATATTGTATAATCGCCAAACAAATTTGGTAAGTTTACTTAATCAAATTTTATCAAGACCAAAAATAACAACAGCTGCACGCATGAACGAATTGCAAAATCAAGTGAGCAATTTAAAAATATTTACCCACAAGTATTTGGTAAACCAGCGCGGCTATGTAGGGCATTTCATCACTTTAGTAAACATGATGAAACCAGACAATATCCTCAAAAAAGGATTTGCAATTGTTTCCTATCAAGGAAAAATTATCAGCAATACCGAACAAATTAAAACTGGTGAAGAAATTATCATCACCATGGAAAAAGATATCATCACCTCAACCGTAACCTCAAAATCGCCAAACAATGGAACAAACCTATGAATCGGCTTATGCCGAATTAAAGCAGATTGCAGCTGAAATTGAAAATGAATCAGTATCCGTAGATGTGCTCGCCGAAAAGGTTAAACGCGCTGCGGAATTAATCACTTTTTGTCAAACAAAATTACGGTCAACAGAACAAGAAGTAAACAATATTATTAAACAGATGGAGACGAAAACAACGCCTAATTAACATCTTGACAGAAAGCAACTTTTTGATTTAAAACCTTTGGTAGGGCTCAAAGCTAATGGTTATAACTATTATAAAAGTTTTCAGCCTAAAAAATGTCTATTAAACCGAAGTTTTTGAGCACAAGAAGGCCCAACACCATACTCTAAAGTATTTGTTGAATACAAAACGCTAAAATAAGAACTTAAGGAAAAAACATTTTTAATACGCGTAAGAAATCGTTATGAAAATTTATTGGAAATCCTGCGGTAAAATGATCAGCTCAAGCACCTTCTGCTAATAAAATTAAATTCTTATTTAATTTGGTAGTTAACGAATTAAGAGCCTGTTTCCAGAAATCAAATGGAACATAATCAGCGGCGTCGCATCTATATCCATCAATATCAGCTTGGTAAATCCAAAATTGCATAGCATCAATCATGGCCAAACGCATATCACAATTCGTAACATTCAAATCAACAAAATCAGCCCAAGTTGTGCCGGGCGGAGTGTTAATATTTCCTAAGCCGTCAACAGCGTGCCAACCGGTGTTATCAATCCATGTATTATCCCATGAATTATGGTTAGCTACCCAATCCAAAACAACGCCGATATTTCTAGTATGAGCATCCATTTCAAGATTTTAGAAATCAACTAAAGAGCCCAAATCAGGGTTTACTTCCGAGTAATTTTTAACACAATGTCGCATACCAAACCAATTTATCGTGCCAATCGTATAAATCAGCATTAACCAAATTCCATTAATTCAAAGTGCCTGTATGGAATCGACACGTACGGTAACACCTTAAAACTTATGGGTAATACTCAAGGCGGGAACATTAACTTCATACATCACAATATCTTAAATAGCTGGCGTTAAAAACGGAAAAAATCGGGCAACGCAGCATTTTTGCAAATAGAAAATACGGAACAAAATATCAGAAGGCTCACAATATGCCGCATTTTACACCCAATTTGAGATATCATGCTATAATATTACTCAAAATAAATGACGCAAAATACAATTCAACTATTTTAAATAAATTAAACTTGATTGCCAAAAAAATTAACATAAGAGCATCAATAAATAAAAACCAATAAACCGTATTTAGTCCACAAAACCAACTCTTTTTATAAAAAACACCTTACACAGAACTAAAGCGAATATGTGAATAATGTAACTTAATTTGATTTTTATGTAAGGTAATCTATTTAAAAAAACATGAACTTTGAGCAGACCTTTATCCAAGTATAAATTCTAACTGCGTTACAGTTTATTAAATATGGGAAATTTATGCTGTGATCGAATTATTCCTTAAATATCGATAGCAATTAATTATTCGCATTAATGAATGCAAGTCGCTGAACATCAATTGAATATAAGGATAAAATAACATATAGTAAATAAAATAATTGCAAAAAATAAAGTAGTTGAAAGAAACAAATATTTTTTCATATGAATCGAGCCTATAGTATCTAAGTGTAGAATTGATTACTAACACTGATTAATTGCAAAATATATAACCCAATAATAAAAATACATTCGCATTTAAAATATTAATTAATAAAGCCCAAGCACAATAAAACCGAATCTTAAGGATTTATCTTATTGTTGTGTAATAAATTATGAATTTATTTAAAAACTATAAAAGAACACTTACTAAAATACTCCTAGGATTTGGGGCTTTTTTGCTAATCTATATCATAGCAGAGGTTATCTTGGCGAAAGTTTTCCTAAAAAATATCGAGACAGGAATTAATTCAACGTTAAACGAAAAAATTAATGGTGATGCAAGCATTAGTCATTGTGGCATTAGCATATTTGATAATTTCCCGAATGTTTCCATTACTATAAAAAATTTAAATATTTCAGGCCCAAACTATCCCATCACCAAAGTAGCAATTTTAAAGGCCGATGAAATTAATTTACAAATTAAAATTCTACAATTAATTCAAGGTAAAATTGCCTTTAGCAAAATATCCATTAAAAATAGTGAAATTAATATTTCACGTTTACAGAGTGGCTTAATGTCTACCAACAATCTTTTTGTAAAACAAAATAACGATACTGATTCTGCATCAACCATCACCATTCCAATTAGTAATATTGCGCTTAACAACGTAAGATTAATAATTGAGGATACCGTAATTGCAGACAGTAAATTTGATCTCACATTTTCTCGGTCGGCAGTACATATTTCACCAAGCGCAAAAGGGTACCAATTTGAAACAGCAGATAACATCTTTGTTAAAACATTAGCATTTAGAACCGAACGAGGCGGGTGTTTCGAGAATACTGCATTAAAAAGCTACCTCAATCTTGAATGGAATATCGAAACAAAAGATATAACATTATTGCCATCCACGCTAAAGGTAAGGGATTCATATATTTATGCGAAAGGCACCATTAAAAGTGATGTATTTCCGCAAGTTGCACTTTTTTTTACAGCAGCAAAAGTAAATATGTCGGATGCTGTGGATTTAGTGAGCAATTATACTCGTGAAAAACTAAAAGGCTACAATTTTACCAAACCATTAAATGCAACGCTTACACTGAGCGGTGAAATGATTCCAAACATTCCATTAAATCTCGATTTATTTTTCAGAACATCTGATAACAAATTTACCACAACAAAACAATCGTTTGAAGCCGTAGCGCTGAATGGGCATTATACAAATCATTTAAGTCCTTTACTGTTAAAAGACGAGATAAACAGTGGATTAACATTGGTTGGTTTTAAAGGCAAGTTTGAAACTATTCCATTTGATATCAATTTACATGTGGCAAATCTTCTAGACCCCTATTTGAGCATGCATTTGCGCTCAAATATAAATTTAAAAGAAGTAAACAATGCTGTGGATACTGGTTTAATACAATTTAATGCTGGTACAATCAATTTAGATGTAACTTATAAGGGTTATACTTCGCTCGATCACGTAAAAAGTGCTGTAGATTCAGGTGCAACGCTTATTGGTTTTGCAGATATTAAAAATGCAGGTTATGTAATCACGAAACAAAATTATAAATTTTCAAATATCACAGGCAAAATAGAATTTGACGGTCGCAATATTTTCTTTAATGAATTACCAGTAACAATTAATAGCAATGCAACAAGTATTTCTGCTTCCTTTAGCAACTTTACAAATAGTATGATGCGCCGGAATGAAAAAATGACAGCCGATATTGCAATTACTTGTCAGCAATTCGACCTTACCAACTTTACAGCTCCAACCGAAAGTGCAACAAAACCAGACGATAAAAAACATCTGAATAGGCTTATTGAAAACTTAATCGCCAATATAGATGCTAACATAACATTAAAAGCTAAGCAGGTTGTGCGCAATAAATTAATTTTGAATGATGTTTCGGCAAACTTAAACATGCGAAACGACGATATCTATTGCCGCCAAGCCAACTTCTCCGCTGCGGATGGTAAAATTGATTTAAGCGGTAGTTTAACAAATATGGGAACGAGTAAAACGGCATTTCAGTTAACTTCGCATATTTTTAATGCTGATATTAATAAATTATTCGCTGCATTAAATAATTTTAATCAAACTGCTGTAACAGCCAAAAACATAAGTGGTAAACTTGATGCCAATATTGCAATTGGTGCGGGCCTTACCAATTCATTTACAATAAAACAGGAAACCTTAAAGGGAACATTACAAGCGAAAATTAAACAGGGTGCTATTCACAATTTAAAAGCACTTGATGAAATTACAGCTAATATACTGAAAAAGAAGGACTTTTCTTCCATGCAATTTGCAACATTAAATCATAATTCTACCTTAAATGGTAAAGATTTTACAATAGAGCAAATGGAAATTCAAAGCAATGTGATTACAGTATTTGTTAACGGTGTTTACAGCATGGGCGATAATACCGAATTATTTGTGAAGGTTCCCATAAGTAGCCTTAAAAACCAAGACCCTGATTACGTTGCAAAAAACAAAAGTCCTGATGATAAAATTGGCTTGTCACTAAACTTTAAAGTCAAAAAAGTAGATGGTGACATGAAGGTAACGCCAGTTTTGTTTAATAGAAATAAAGCAAATAAGCCTGAATAACTTAGAATGCCAATAAAAACGCAATTCCAAATAACATTAAAATTGAATATATTAAATCCAAAAGAAAGGAAATTCAACTATGCAGAAAAAAATACGTAAATATGTCTTTACAAAAAAACTAGATGCTTTTTTTATAGGGTTGCTGGATGCTTCACAATTTGTAGCACGGTATTTTAAAGAAGTGTTCAAAGGCCCTTTTGAATTTGCCGAGTTTAAAAAGCAATGTTACATGATGGGCATTAAATCGCTGCCACTTATTACACTAACAGGATTGGTAACGGGAATTGTATTCACAAAGCAGTCAAGACCTTCGCTCCAGGAACTTGGAGCAGTTTCGTGGTTGCCATCACTAATCGCAATAGCATTAATAAGAGCTTTGGCACCTTTAATAACTTCATTAATATCTGCCGGTAAAATAGGTTCTAATATTGGTGCACAATTAGGGTCAATGCGTGTTACCGAACAAATTGATGCAATGAATGTGTCAGGTGTAAATGCATTTAAATATCTTGTAGTTACAAGGGTTAGCGCTTCAACCGTTATGATTCCTATTTTGATGATGTACTTCGCATTTGTAGGATTAATCGGGTCATTTATTAATGTGTATGTCGGCGAAAACACTAGCTTTATTTCCTATTTCCAAGAAGCGTTTTCGCCTATTTCATTTTTAGATGTGTTAACAGGATTATTTAAGTCAATAGCCTACGGTTTAACCATTGGATTAGTGGGCAGTTATAAAGGCTATAATGCCTCTAAAGGGACTGAAGGTGTTGGTTTAGCGGCCAATCAGGCAGTAGTGATTTCAATGTTTCTTATTTTTGTGGAAGAGATAATAATAGTTCAAATAAGCAGCTGGATAAGATTAGCATAAACATAAAGTAGTATAAACAAATGGAAACTGAATCATCAATAATAATTAACGACTTACATATTTCTTTTGGTGATATGCATATTTTAAATGGCATTAACCTAACCGTACTCAAAGGAGAAAATGTAGTCGTATTAGGTCGATCCGGTAGTGGAAAATCTGTTTTAATAAAAATTATTGCAGGCCTTTTAAAACCCGATTCTGGAACAATAATTACACTAGGTAAAAACATGAATACGATAAGTGAAAAAGAATTACGTGAACTAAGGCAAAAAATTGGATTTTCATTTCAAAATAGTGCATTATATGACAGCATGACTATTTTTGAAAACATTGCATTTCCTTTACAACGTAATGCAAAGCAATTAACAAAAGTGGAACTTGAAAAAGCAGTTTTCGGCGCACTTGATGCTGTTGGACTAGAACAAACTGCAAACCAAATGCCTTCAGAACTTTCGGGTGGGCAACGCAAAAGAATTGGTATTGCAAGAACATTAATATTAAAACCCGAATTAATGTTATATGATGAACCAACAGCAGGTTTGGACCCAATTACCTGCATAGAAATAAATAACCTGATAGTTGAACTGCAACAACGTTATAATTCAAGTGCTATAATAATTACCCATGATTTAACCTGCGCAAAAACAACAGGGCATCGAGTTGCAGTATTGCTAAATGGACAATTTGTAAGTGAAGGTTCATTTGAATCGGTATTTGCAACAACTGAACCAATTATAAAACAATTTTACGATTACAATTTTATCAATTAATATGGAAGACAAAAACAAACATGGTGTAAAATTAGGACTATTTATATTTTTAGGTCTTGCATTTTTCCTTGCTGGCGTACTCGCTATTGGCAATATTAATAATTCTTTTACTAAATCGATAAATATTATTTCCGTTTTTCATCAAGTAAACGGATTACAACCTGGCGATAATGTATGGTTATCAGGCGTAAAAGTTGGAACGGTTAAAGAAATGCAATTTTTGTCCAACTCTGATGTGCAGGTAAACATAAGTATTGAAAAGAAATTACAACAGTATATTCCTAAAAACGCACTTGCTAAAATCAGCTCCGACGGACTTATTGGCAATAAATTAATCATAATTTATTCAGGAGATATTAATGCCGGACACATCGCGGCAAATGACACTTTAACAGTAGAAGCCGGCATCACCAATGAAGAAATGATGAATACACTGCAGGCAAACAATTTAAACATCTTGGCAATTACAACTGATTTTAAAGTTTTAAGCAAAAAAATTGTTAGTGGTGAAGGCAGTATCGGCCAGCTGTTAGCAAGCGACGACTTATATAACAATCTTTCAAAATCTGTTGCAACAATAAATTCGGCAGCCAGCAGATTAAATACTATGAGTGAATCGCTAGTGTCGTTTACCGAAAAATTGAATGTAGATGGCAATCTCGCAAACAGTTTTGTTGAAGACACCTTGTTATTTAATCAAATTGCTGAATCTATAGCTAACCTAAATGAGGCTTCAGCTACAGCAATAACAATAGCTGAAAATTTACAGACTACAACTGCAAGTTTAAATCAAAATAACAACACAGTAGCAGGCGTAATTCTAAACGATACTGCAGCATCCGAACATTTAAAGCAGTCGCTAATAAATTTGGAAAGCAGCACACAAAAACTTAATGAAAATATGGAAGCGCTGCAACACAATTTCTTGTTTCGCAGGTATTTTAAAAATAAGTAACTGAATTTGGAAATTAGAAATCTAAAATCTCACCCCAAATACTCTTTTTCTTTTGTGGGTAAGGATGTTTGTGTGACTTATAGTCATTATCTTCTTTTTTGTAATGCGTTGAATTACCAGAAAAGGATTCACCACTGCGCTCAATAATTTTATCAAGCTCCCCCCTATCCAACCAAACGCCTCTACATTCGGTACAATAATCAATTTCTATTCCTTGGCGGTCAGACATTACCAGATCTTTTTCTTTACAAACAGGACATTTCATATAGTTATTTTTAGCAGAAACAAATAATTTTGTCCTAAGTTCAATTATTAACAAAAATTAACAAGTCAATGATTGATTCAAACTAGGCTACTTAAAAATAATCTTAGCTTCAGTCACCGCTTCATTTATTTTATTAAAATCGCGGGTATTAAAAAAGGGTGAAGTTTTTGAATTTGGAATATCGCTTGGACCAGCAATAAATGCTACTTGACGCGTATCTGATAGCATAATGCCAACTAAATTACCAAATTTGAATCCATAGGCATATCCAGGCTTGCCTGATTTTATAAGTTCATTGTATTTATCCTCGTCCATTTTCTCGATCGGATAGGGATAATAAGCTTGCGCATCGGCAATCAACAAACCATCTTCCCAATCTTTTTTCGAGATTGCGAGGGTATAATCTTTTAATCGCGGTGCAAATTGCTTTAGGGTATTATCAGTAAATGCAGCATCAGCAGCTCGTCGATTCACGAGATTCGTCATCACATCAACGGCTCTATTAATATCTGTTTTTGTGGGCACTTGATGCTGTATACCGACACCAATATATAACTTTTTAAATGTAGTTTCCATTTCCTCAATTTGCTCTATAGGAAATAGCACCAATGCTTTAAATTCTTTAGGATTAAATCCAGCGGCATCTTTTTCAGCTTCGTCGCCAGTGTAGGCAAAACTTACCGTAAACTCATTTTTATTATCATTGTCTTTTTCAATGGTGATTTTAACCAATGCTAAAACTAAAACATCAGTAACACCAGCATTATATAGCGCTTTAACCTCTCTATACTGTTTAATTTCAAAAGAATCGTGCATTGACCAACGTTCGGCTAAGGGCTTAATAAATGAATCACTGTAAGCAATGCAATTGTCCTTGTATTCTTCGAACAACGAAAATTCTTTCTTTCTTTTAAAATCTTCAACTAAATCTAAATCCCAGCGCTGACCCATAATAATGAGCTTACGGGAATTTATTTCAACACATTCCTTTTGAGTTGGCAGGTCGTTTTTATAAACAAGAATGGGGCTGCCAAACTGTGCATTGCCTTCTATTGGCGATAGCAAAAATGCAATCAAGCAAACTATTATTAGTCGAAAAATCTTCATTCAGGTGCTAAATTTGGTCAAATTTAAAAAAGAACCAAGTGTTGAGCAAATTGGAGGCCAAAATTGCTGTGATTATTGCTATAATTGTGTGAAATGATAAGGTAAAACGAAGAAAATTTTATAAATTCACCCTACCAAATTATAAATAAAATAAAAATGTAAACATGAGCAACTTACGGCTAATCGCCATAATGGTCGTGCTTTCGCAATTCTTAAAATCTAAAAACTAATTCTAAGGCGAGATTGGCTATAACGCATCCGCCTATAGTTAGGAAACATTAAGCTATGCAATAGGGAGGCAAAATGAACTATTTCCCTCTTCGACGCGACAAATACTCTCCGCAAAAATCTACGTAAAACGACATCCATGTTATAATTAAATAACTGATTAATTTTTTGAATTATTAGTGCAATTAATACTGTTCATCTCAATACGATATAGGTGTCATTAAATTGTTTAGAAAGATTCTATTCAAATCTAAACCCAATAAGCTTTCTAAACCGAATTAGTTCCATAAATTTTACTCGGAAACTTGTGATTTTTGTCCTCTTTTATACATAATCATCAGTGTACTTTTACATGGCATTTAATTCACATAATATGCTTGCATGTAAAAGATTTTTGCTTATTGCTGTTTTTATATTTACTGCTCATTTGGGTTTTAGTCAAAATATTGTTTCAAACCCGAGTTTTGAAGCTTTTACCTCATTACCAACAGGTTACGGCCAATGGTATAAAGCATCTGGTTGGTCGAACCTAAATTTATCTCCAATTTTTGCATGGCCTTATGCAAGTCCCGACTATTTACACATGACAGGCGGTGGCGGTGTTGACTTACCTATTTGCACGTTCGGAACCGTAACACCCTCAACTGGCTCAGCGGCAGTAGGCATGGTTACATGGCTTTCGACAACTCCAAATTTTAGAGAATATTTTTCCATAGCATTAACAACACCAATGATAGTTGGACAGGCTTACACAGTAACATTCCAAGTTACCAATGGCTCTGCAGGCTGGTATTGCGGATATTCAAGCAATCATTTAGGAATTCAATTTTCTCAAACTCCCTTAGTTCAAATAACAAATGAACCGGTTGGTGGAACACCACAACTAGAATGTGCAGGTGAAATTTGGTCGACTACTTGGCAATTGGTGTCATTTTCGTATGTTGCCGATTTACCATATACTTATATAGCTATTGGAAACTTTTATAACGATGCATCAACTACAAGCACTTTCAGAGTCGCAAGCTTTAGCGCAGGTGCGTATTACTTTTTAGATGACATTTCAGTAGTGCCAGAACTACCGCTGCCTATAACTTTTACTGCATTTGATGCTTTTGCAGAAACCAATGCTGTAAACTTAAATTGGCAAACATCCGCCGAAATGAATACCGATTATTTCACAGTTGAAAAAAGTGCAAATGGCGATAACTTCGAAGCTATTGGCAGTGTTTCGGCAGCAGGTAATAGTGCAAGTCAACATAATTATCAATTTACAGATTATGAACCTGAATCAGGCGTGAATTATTATAGAATTAAAACGACAGATTTAGATAATAGCATACTTTACTCTGAAATAAAATCTGTAGACTTTTCTAATTCGTTTGTCAATATTAAAATTTACCCCAATCCATGTTTAAACGTATTAAATATCAGTTTGCCAATCAACAATACATCTGATATCCGAATAGTAGATTTATCCCGACAAATTGTTTACACTACAACTCATGTTGAAGGCTTGTATAGTATTAATACTAGCTATTTGGCAGCAGGCGTTTATATTATTACTATCCAAAATAATAATGCATCATACTATCAGCAATTTGTAAAGCTATGATGGTGTATTAGTCTGTAATATGTTGGAACCTACTTACTATTTTATTATTAGTCAATCCTCGGTGCTTAGCATTATATTTGTGTAATTAAGCAGCATATTTATGGCAATTTTTAAAAAAGGGACAAAACTTTACAGCATTGTGTATTTAAAATGCCCAAGATGCCAAGAAGGTGATTTGTTTACAGACAAACACCCAATTTATATTAATACGATGCTAAAAATGCCTCCAAAGTGCCCTGTTTGTAAGCAAAATTTCGTTTTTGAATCAGGATTTTATTCCGCTGCATTATGGACTAGTTACCCAATTGTAATTTTTTGCGCACTGAGTATTGTACTCATATTTTTTGTAGGATTGCACATTACTGGAGCATGGCTGCTCATAATAACAGCTGTAATTCTACTTACGTTACAACCTTATATTATGCGGATTGGTAGGTCGATACTTATAAATAATTTCGTAGATTACAACCCGAATTTCAAATAAATTCAAATGCAAAATAGCATTGCGTAAGCAACAACATTTTTTATTCCCTACACACCAATCCAGCTTAAGCAATTAGATTTACACTGCACTAATTTAAATAGTAAAATAAATATATCAAACCAATAAAATTGCAGTCGCAATTGTTTGCTATTCAGGTTAAATTCAGCATAAGCAATGGCAATAGTTACAACTTGTAGCTAGTAATAAAATAAGATGCCCCAAGCCAATAATATGCTCGTTTCACATTGTTTGCTGCTCGGGTAAACCAAGCTAAATCAGCAGCTTGATTAATTTGCGAAGGTGTATTTATTAAGTTGGTAAATATATACACGAAAAAGACTGTCCAATATGAACAGCCTTTGATTACCAAAATCCACATGATTAAACTATCTTAATTCACTGATTTAATTTGAGTAATTACTAATGTAATTCCAGCTAATTTATCAGTATCTGTAATGTATTTTACATTACCTGCAAATTTAACAACCATGCCAACGCGTTGATAATTTTTAGGTAAATTTAGCGGAGCATAGTCAACGATATCGTTATTTTCGCTAACGCGAATAATCCAAATATCTCCTTTAAGTATTACTGTTCCAACCGCTTGAACATAATCGCCTTGTTCAACTGTAATTGCAGGAGAACTACTATAATTTTTGGCAGCAGCTAATGAAATAAAACTGCCTGAAATCATAAGTGCGCATATCAATAGTAAGTTTTTCATAGTATGTATTTTTGTCTGTGAAAATTCACTTTTCACAATACAAAGATGATAAGCCCTTCGCCATCAAAGAATGACAAATGTTACCAAATAGCGTGAGAATGGTCAGCCTTTTGCAATGCGACTCCTGGCATAGGTGAAGCAGCGGATGCACACCCGGGCCAAACTGTTCAATTAAAAACAGGCATAGTACAATCAATTAATCCAGAACCTAAATGAAGGAAAACGAGGTAAATCCTGATTTATAGAAACTCTGTAAGTACGGTAATGATTTCGTCCAATACAGCTTCTTCTTCATTAGAAGGTAATGTATTTTTTAATTGGATTAACGTGCCATTATCCCAATGATACGTGAGCAGAAAAGGAACGCCATGATAAGAATAGTTCCAGCAGAGTGTATTAAAATTATCGCTCTTCTTTGAGTATTTAATATCCAGAATTTGTTCGAATTTTCTGGCTATTTGATAAAAACCTTGAGTACTGCGGCCTGCACCAAAATCAATTTGCTTGTAGGCACCTTTGTTACTTACTACTTTAAATTCCAAGAGATGTTATTTAAGATGAAATAAATTAGCTGAAAATCAATGAAATAGTCGCAAAATCATTACGAAAAAGCGTCAACTGCATTGGAAAATGTTCAGTAAAGCATAAATATACAAAAAAAAAGTGACATCATGTAAGTTTTTGATAATAAAATCACTTAAATCACTTGCATTTTCATGCGTCCGTATATTTAGAACCCTTTATTGGCAAGCATTCTGAACGTAAATTAAAATAAATACACAATTACAATAAATATTACAATCGTATATAAATTAGATTAATATGTATAAATTCAACTAAATCTTTTGCTTCCTCACTTTAACATCCATTAATAAATTTTTGCAACCCACTGCTTAATGCACAACTTTAGATGCTACCGCTGCAAACCACTGCAAATTAATGGCATTTAAGGGTATAAAAATCAGCGGAAACTATACCATCTTTTTTACATGAATTACAGCTCGATTAAATAAAATACCAGTTTGCAATAAGAAATAAAACATACCACGGCTCAGCATAACGCAAAACTGCACAAATACTTAGCGTGAATAAAACTAATATAGAAACACTTATTTTTACATTCAAACGGAATTTATGAACCAATTGCTTAAACAGTTTTTACTGGGATTACCTTTTACTTTTGCTGTTACTACATCTTTTGGACAAAGCTTTAACACGCCCGAAAGTGTGGAATATTATCCTACAGACAGCAGTTACTTTGTTGCTAATGCAAGCTCAGGCGAAATTTTTAAATTAACAGCAAATAATGCACTCGAATACTTTGTTGATGGCTTACCTGCTGGTCCGCATGGTTTAGAATTGGTTGGCGACACTTTATATGCTTGCACAGGTGGAAGTGTGCATGCCATTAATGCCGCAACGGGCGAAATACTTTTTGTAATACCAATTGGCGGTAGTTTTTTAAATGGTATTACGCAAGCAGGTAATCAATTATTTATTACCGACTTCTCAGCAAAAAAAATAATTACCTATCGCATAGCATCTAACACTTTTAACACTTTTGTTGATGGCTTGCTTAAAACACCCAACGGAATAATTTATGATAGCATAGATAATAAATTAGTGCTTGTTAATTGGGGTGGAAGTGCACCTATTAACGCCATAAGTTTAATAGATTCAACGGTTACTGAATTAACCACTACTTCATTAAATAATTGCGATGGTATTGCCATGGATTGTGAAGGCAATTTTTATGTTGCATCTTGGTCGCCGCAGCGTATATCGGTATTTGATCATAGCTTTACCGCAGAACCTTTAACCGCCGATGTAACTGGCATTTTAAATGCAGCAGATATATACTAAAATAGGTTTGTAGATACATTAGTAATTCCCAGCTCAGGCAATAATAAAGTAATTAAAGCATATTTCGAAAGCTGTTTTAATGTCGACACACCAGTTACTGTTGCCGCTCAACTTAATTTTAATATTGGCATTCATCCTAATCCAGTAAATGAATTACTGTATATTGATTTACCAAATAATGGCATTGCTTATACCTATTTAATTTACAACATGGTTGGACAATTATTAATTGAAACACATTCGCCTGCTCATGCTATTAATGTAACTAAACTTAATTCGGGACAATACATGCTCTATATTGAAAATGAAGATGCTCAATTTACTACTGTGGTATTTGTGAAGGAGTAATTGCATCGTAACCGTAAACCCAGATTAAGCACTGGAAGTGATAATAGCTGATATATTAAAATGAAATGTTTCCTTCCAATAACATACTCTTTTCCAATTGTTTGCTAATTAGGTTAAACCCAACTAAATCAATAGTTTATTTATTTGTTGAGGTCGATTACTTAATTTACGTTAAAAGCAATATCGCCAATGGTTCACTTTTCAACAATTAAACAAACTACTGTTTTGATAAAATGCTTACTTTTAGCCTTTAAACAGCGTTTCACATAATCAAAATTTTACCCAATGCGTCTGCTTTTAATTGTAATTACCCTATACTGCTACAGTATTAATGTTGCTTACAGTCAGCAACCCTATCAACCAATTAAAACCACTGAACAAATTCAGTTAGATGGGAAATTGGATGAAAATTGCTGGAAACTAGCACCAATTGAACAAGATTTTATGCAAACCTCACCAGTTGCTGGTCCGCCCACAACTGAAAAAACTATTTACCAGGTGGTTTATGACGACGATTTCATGTATGTAGCCATAATTTCGTACGATAGCGACCCAAGCAAAATTATTCGTACAGAAATGCAGCGAGATTTTAGTTTAGGCGCTGATGATGGGACTGGTGTGACCATTGATACCTACAACGATAAAACAACGGGACTATGTTTTGTGGCAAATACACTTGATGCCAGATTTGATGCAACGATTACACAAGATGGTGGCAATTTAACCGATTCTTATAATACTTATTGGGATGCTAAAGCGGCGCTGTTCGATTCTGGATATATTACAGAGTATCGCATTCCATTTTCGTCGTTGCGATTTGAGGCCAAACCTTCCGTAATTATGGGTTTTCGTGTTGCCCGATTAATTAAGAGAAAAAACGAATTAACAACATCACCACCTTGCGACCCAAACACTGAAAATGCTTGGGCTAATTTATCATTTGCACGTGAAATAGAATTTAAAAATCTGAAAGGTAAAAATCCGCTTTATATCAGCCCTTATGTTATTGGTAATTACAATGAATTCAGCACATTAAATGCCGACAGCTCTGCATATGTTACAAACAGTCAATTTATGCAGCGTAAAAATTTTGTTACTAATGAAACATTAGATAAAATTATCAGCAATATTGGAATAGATGCTAAATATGGCATTACAAAAAACCTGATACTTGACTTATCCTTAAATACAGATTTTGCGCAGGCAGAAGTTGATGATAGGATAATTAACCTATCAAAATACGAAGTTAATTTACCTGAGAAACGAAGTTTTTTCCTGGAATCAGCCAATAATTTAAGTTTTGGTTTCCCTTCAGGGAACACTTTATTTATTTCCCGTAAAATTGGTCGAGAAAATGGCATTATTGTTCCAATTATTGGCGGTGCCCGTTTAACAGGGAAAGTAAATGGGTGGCAGATAGGTGCATTAAATATGCAGACTACTGGCATAGCAGCAGAAAGCATCTCTCCTCATAACTTTACGGTTTTGCGTACAAGAAAAGATATTGATTCGTTAGGCAGTTTTGTTGGAGGAATTTTTACCAATAAAATAAATACTGATACCACTAATTTATCAAATCAGGTATTCGGTTTAGACTTTGTAAAACGATTAAATCAACAGTTAGCGGTTGAAGGCGGCATAGCAACAACGCTTGATAATTTCGGAGCCAATCAAGTGTTAAGCAATACTTATTTCCACGCAGGTGTATTTAAAGCAGCCGTTACAGGCTTTGTTTACAATGCCACTGTCGACATACTGGGAAATAATGTAAATCCTGAAATGGGATTTATTGATGATAACGATTATGGCAACGCAAGTACAGAAATTGGGTATCGTTATGCAACTGGCGAAAAAAGCAAATTACAGTTTCTATATGTGTATAGCAATTATCAATATCGAATTAAATTAGATAACAACAAAATGGAGACATTTTCTGCAGATTTAAGACCAGGTATGCAATTTAAAAATGGGGCAAGTATTAATTTCTCGATAATAGAATACAAAATTGACTCATTAATATCTGATTGGTATATTGATGAAAATAATGCTATTTCTGCTGGCAAGTATACCACTTTCAATAATTCGCTTGAACTCACTACGCCATCGCAATCGAGGTTTTATGGTTCCATAGCAGCCACTTATGGTGGATTTTACAGTGGCGACCGGTTATTTGTTTCACCATATATTTCCTATTCCGTAAATAAACACTTAAGCTTTTCGCTTACTTACGAGTATAATAATATTCAATTCGATAGTTATTTGACAGATACAACAAATACAGAATTTACCAGTAATTTAATACGATGGAATATCACTTATAACTTTACCACAAAAATATCGTTGAAGTTTTATACCCAATTCGATGACTTGAGCAACCAATTAAGCAGCAATTTACGCTTCAGATATAATCCAGAAGAAGGAACTGATTTGTTTGTTGTATTTAATCAGGGAGTTAGTTCAGATCGCAACAGACTCGAACCAAATTTACCAATAGTTGACAATCAGGCAGTAACGGTAAAATTCATTAAAACTTTTGCATTATAGTTAAAAAAATAATTTAAAGCTTTTCAAACTGTCTTGTTTTCACAAAATTATCTGCCGTAACTTTTATAAAGTAAGGCCCTTGAGGCAATGTATTTATATCTAAGGCGTGTGTGCAATTAATTTCATCTGTTGTAATCATTAATACTTTTTTTCCTGTTACATCAAAAATTTCAATTTGAGCAGCAGCAACTTGCAATGGAAGTTCAATGTAAATTAATGTACTAGCCGGATTGGGATATATTTCAAATTCTTGAGGTATAATGCCATCTCTCAAACTTAAATTTGCAACTTCATTAATTGCAATTTGGCACCCATTACCATATTGAACATAGTTGGTAACGTTGTATATGCCATTAGCGGCGTAATAATGTGTAGCTGGTAAATAATCTTCAGTGGTAAATCCATCGCCAAATTGCCAATAAGTATTTTTATAGACTCCAGTTAAATTATAATCAATAATTGAAGCAGCGTTAATTGCATCATCCAGTAAAAGGTCGAATGAGGCACTTGGCGTATTTATAGCATTAACAGCATAAGATTTAGTATTAAAGGCAACCAAACTGCCATCAGCAATTTTAGTTACCTCCAAATAAAACATAATATGATCAACTGAACTAAACGTTGCTGGAGGCACTGTTGCCATATTGAAAGTAATTGAGGGTCCAAATTGAACTGCTCCTGTTAAACTATTTGTCCATTTAAATTGATAAGGCGCTAATGCCAGACCACTCAATAATGTACCATCACTATTATAAAACTTAGTTTGCAATTTTAATTTTGCTGCAGCGCTCAGAAAACATGCAATAGCTTTATTAGTAATATTTACATTAAATGGCTTCTGTAAATAAAGTGCGCTATCAGGTAAAAACTGCTGCAAATATTCAATCACTGGTTCATATTCAGGGTCATCAATTAAATTATTCCATTCGTTAGGATCAGTCTCCCTCAATAGCCCGACATCATACAACTCTGCCTCGTGTATACTTGTAGCTGCATTGCAAACATTGCTCAAGAGGGTTCCATTATCTGACTGATATTTAATATAGTGAAATCGTTGGTTACGTACTGCATATTGAGGAACACATGAACACTCCTTATTAGGCTCCGCCTCCCAACTAATTAGCGCAGGAGCTTCCCAAACTTTGTTCACATTATTTAATAATGGCAAGAAACTATTACCGTCTAAATACTCACTGCCATCTGCAAATGTAGGATATGGTATGGTAGCCAAATCGCAAATTGTAGGATATAAATCAAGTAAAGAAATATTGCGATTACAGATTTTATTTCCTGGTTTACCTGGACGAACAACAACAACTGGAACGCGGATATCAGTATCCCACAAAGTTCGTTTCAGCCAATGACGTTTTTCGCCGAGTGAGAATCCATTATCGCTAATTAAAACAATTATTGTGTTATTATATAAATCAGGTTGTGCTTCAAGGGCATCTATTAATCTCCCAACTTGTTTGTCGACGTATTCAACAGCTGCAATATATGCCATTACGGCATTCGCACGTTTACTTTCTTCAATAATAAAATTGCGCTCTAAATCGGTAAGTGTGTCGCTTATTAATGGTACTGCAGGTAGATCTTCACGCCAATTTTCAAATTCTAAATGTAAATCTTTCTGACTTTCCGCGACCAATTTTCCTAAATCACCTAAAGTGTTATAATCGTTCCAAACTGGTGTTGGCTGTGGAGGCATTACAATTCCATTTGGAGGATATGCATTATAGGGGTCGTTATAGGGTTTATTAAAAGGTTCAGCGTATAAATCATCCATGTAGTGTTCGCTATAAAAGGTTTCAGGTATAAATAAATCTAGATGTGGTCGAGCAATACCTACCGCTAAAAAAAATGCGTCGCCACAAAGTGAAACTGCACCTGTTCCAACATTGGTTATGAAATCAATTGCTGTATCAACTGCACGATAATCTTCCATATCATCTTCAAGGTCATCAGCTATTTTTCCCCAAAAAAATCCAGCCACTCCGTCCTGAGTGGGACTCATTTCATTCTTAACCCATTCAAAATCTTCAAAACTAGTAACCCTACTCCAAGATTGAGATTTAGCGCATGGATCAGTTGTAACAGCATCGTAATCAGGATACTGGCTATTATGGAACACTTTATTAATGCTGAAAGTATAATATCCATTATCTTTTAAATGCTCAGGCAAAGCAATAACCTCCTCATTACCTTTGGCAACGGTGAAATTATCTCTAAAATAGTTCGTAATTTGTTTATTATTGTAAACTTGAGTGTAGCCCAAATCTTTACCACTCATAAAACTTGTTCGTGAGGGACCACATAGCGGTGCATTGCAATAAGCGTTAGTAAATAAAACGCCAGCTCCTGCCAGTGCATCCATATTTGGTGTTTCCACTTGCGGATGTCCATCTAAAACACCAACGTAATCGTTAAGGTCATCAATAACTACAAAAAGTATATTGGGTTTAGCAGCCTGACCAAAAGCGGTGCATGCATAAATTGAAAGGATAATAGTAACTAAAAGTCGTTTAATACTCATTTCACCGTGTGTTTATGAAATAAAGTTAAACAACTTTTCGTAAACAAGCAAAGCAGGCTGAAATACAACTAATAGTTAACCCATTATTTCATTCAAATCAGGCATTTCTCCTAACTGCTTCAACCTTCTTACATGCGATTCGAATGCAAGCTTGAAGGTTTGATTTTCGAGGTAAGGCACATTACATTGTTCAGCAGTAGCTTTAACTATAGGCGCAATAGCAGGATAATGAATATGGCAAATTCTAGGGAATAAATGGTGTTCAACCTGAAAGTTTAAGCCACCAACATACCAAGAAATAATTTTACTGCGACGAGAAAAATTAACTGTTGTATTCATTTGATGAATAGCCCAACAATTTTCAATAGTTCCTTCTTCATTAGGCATTGGATGCGAAGTACCTTCAACAGTGTGAGCTAATTGAAACACAACCGACAAAATTACACCGCCAACAAAATGCATTATTAAAAATCCAGTAAGCACTTGAATAAATGGAATTCCAAAAAACAATGTTGGCATTACCAAGAAGAAAAAGAAGTAAAATATTTTTAAGCCTACAATTTTAATAAATGTAACTACATTTTGAGCTTTTGAGTTTGCATTAACACCATTGCGTGTATATTTTGCAAATTGAACAAAATCTTTCGCTAAAGCCCAATAAATAGTGATTAAACCATAAAGTAAAAATGCATAAACAAATTGAAAACCATGTTTCTTTTTCCAATCGTTGTGTGGTGAAAAACGCAATCCTCCTTTTGCATCAATATCATCATCTAAACCAGTGATATTAGTATAGGTATGATGTAAAATATTGTGTTGCAGTTTCCAGTTGTGCACAGTACCACCGAGTAAATTAAGCGAATAGCTCATGAAATAGTTAGCAACCTTATTATTAGAATAAGCACCGTGGTTAGCATCATGCATAACACTCATACCTACACCAGCTACACTAATACCCATACTGAACCAAAGTATTAAACTAACGACAAAAGGTGGATTAAAAAATAAAACCGCGGCAAATGCGCCAAGGTAAGCAGTTAATAATACGAACGATTTAATAAACATTCTACTGTCGCCAAACTTAGATATATTATTATCTATAAAGTAATTATTTACGTTTTGCTTAACTGTTTGGTAGAATAAATTTTTGTCTCGATTAACGAATTTTACTGTTTGTTTTTGCTGCATATTCTGTTTGTGTGCTATCGTTTTATATGAGGGGACAAAGATAGTGAAATTAATGTTAAAAATGATTCCAAATTAGCGTAAAGGCTGTAAGTGGCGCAGATAAAGGGTTCCATATTTGGTAACTTGTATGAAAGCGATAAGGAATTGGCTTTTAGTACTATTTTATGCCATTATCTTACGATTTCTTACTTTTGGACCAATGAAAACAATTATGATTATACTGATTTGCGCCTTACTGGCTGGCTGCACGCAACAACGAGAGCAATTACATATATATGATTTTATAAAAGGTGAAACAAATACTGATTATTACCGCAAGTATATATACACTAACGATTCGATTGAAACTATTGTATACCTGCTACAACAGAGCACAGCATTAAAAGGTTCATGGTGGGAGTTTTCAACCATGTGGCTAAATGGAGATTCACTGCCAATAAATTCTGGTGTTGAACGCTATGATGAACAAAATAATGTGCAAATAATCAGGCAATCTTATTACGAACAAATTGGGCCTGAAAGCGTGCTTGAAATAAAAGGATCATTTGACTCAACTGCCATTAGACCAATTTTGAATAAAACACAAACGTTTATTTTTAATTTCAAATCAATAGTTGATTCAACAATAACCTTGAAAATAAAAGCTGATGTATCTGCAAAGTTTATAAATGAAATTAATGTGGCTGACGCATCAGAAAAGCTGCTTGAAATAATGTCGTATGAATCAACCTATATCGATTTTTCGGATACGCGTCGCGATACCACTTTTGCTACTTCCACAAGAAAAGTATTTTCAAAAGTAAAAGGACTAATTTATTTTGAAGTGAAAAGTAACAACGAAACTTTAACCTATAAACTCGTTGAATAAATTCCTATTGTTATTTACCACCATTTTTCAGTCGGCGGCGTTTCACCAAGTAATAATACCTCACCTATTTTTGGCGATGTAATATTTACATTTAATTGTGTTGCATGCGCATGCGCTCGCATTACAGATTCATTCCAAGGATGCAACGACAATGAGAATTTCCCCCAATGCACTGGCAATAATAATTTAGCATTTAAATCGATTGAAGCTTGCACTGTTTCTTCTGGCATCATATGGATATACTTCCAAGCAGTATTATATTGACCACATTCTAAAATGGCTAAATCAAATTCGCCGAACCATTCGCCTATCGCTTTAAAGTGCGTATCGTAACCACTATCGCCACCAATATAAATTTGATGTGTTGCTGACTGCACAATAAACGAACTCCACAAACTGCGATTGCGCACCAATCCGCGACCTGAAAAATGACGCGCACTCGCAGCGGTGAATTTTAATCCTTCGCCCATTATTGCAGACTCACCCCAATACAATTCTGTTATTATTTTTTCATCGTAACCCCAATACTTTAAATGCGCTGCTACACCTAACGAACACACCACCAGTTTTACTTTCGATTGTAATTGTTTAATGGTTTTATAATCAAGATGATCATAATGGTCGTGAGTAATTACTAGTATATCAATAGCAGGCATTTCATTAACCCCATATGCATTAGTTCCTTTAAATGCCGGAATCATAAATGATAATGGTGAAGCATTACCACTAAAAACTGGGTCTACTAAAATATGCTGATTATTCATCTTAATTAAATAGGATGAATGTCCAAACCAAACTATTGCTGGACTAGCATCAGGCAAATTATTAAGATTAGTAGTAACCGAAGGCAGAACATAGGATGGAACTGCTGATTTTGGCTTGTTAATAAAATCGCGCATCATTTTAGAAAACGAGGTGCCTTCAGCCATCATTGGCGTGTACGATAAGTTCTCAAAACTATTATCCCGATAATTGGCTGTTTGCTTTACACGCGAAAGAATTTCCCCTGTCGGCAACTTGCCAAATATTTGTATCATAAATAATTTGACGATTATTAGTTTGAATTATTGTTTCAGGCGCAAAGATAGACTGGTATTTACGGCGACAACTTACTATTTACCTTTAAAAAGAATGAAATTGCACTAATTTTATGCTTTAAATCAATCACAATGGTTGTAACTGTCACCTACATTAAACTAAAAAACCCCTTCTTGTTTTTAAAATTATCAATGTTTGGATATAAAATTATGCACCAAACCATGCAATCAAGGGGTTTTATAAGGATGAAGAATAAAGGATTTTGGAACGACCGTTATACTTTGAGTGCATGGCAAAAAATGGAAGATGTAAAATCCTTCGCTCAGAGCGGTGATCATCAGACAGCCATGAAACAATCGAAGGAGGTTTCGAATAAAATTATAACTTATACTTATGCCACTGAGCAATTTCCCGATTGGGAAAGTGCAGGGCATTAATGCATCAAAATGGCAAGGTGCACAATTTCAAATAAATTGCGCATCTATTATTTATTGATTATATGAATGCAATAAAGGCAGCATAACTTAATATTCACTTACTTGGAATTACACCTATGTTCAACATCAAAAACTTTAATGTAATTTCGCAACCAATATCATACTATGGAACCGATTAAACTTACTCAATATTCGCACGGTGCTGGATGCGGTTGTAAAATATCACCTAAATTACTAGATGAAATTTTAAAAACGGCAGGCAAACAAACTGCATTTCCTCAATTGTTGGTTGGTAATGAAACTAAAGACGATGCCGCCGTTTATGATTTAGGCAATGGCACTGCATTAGTATCAACTACCGATTTTTTTATGCCAATTGTTGACGACCCAATTAAATTTGGTCGCATAGCAAGTGTAAATGCTATAAGTGATGTATATGCTATGGGCGGCAAACCTATTATGGCTATTGCAATTTTAGGATGGCCAATAGATAAAATTGCCCCCGAATATGCGGGTATGGTTTTAGATGGAGCACGTCAAGCTTGTGCAGATGCAGGAATACCTTTAGCTGGCGGACATAGCATTGATTGTCCCGAACCAGTTTTTGGTTTAGCGGTAAGTGGATTAGTTGATATTCCACATTTAAAAAAGAATGCGGGAGCAACAGCTGGATGTAAATTATATCTCACCAAAAAAATTGGCGTAGGTATTTTAACGACCGCACAGAAAAAAAATATTTTATTACCCGAGCATGCAGATATTGCACCTGATAGTATGATGCAATTAAATAAAATTGGTGAAGCATTTGGCAAGCTTAATTATATAGAAGCAATGACCGATGTTACTGGCTTTGGATTAATGGGTCACCTTACCGAGATGTGTGAGGGAAGCGATATTAGTGCAGAAGTATTATTTGATATGGTTCCAACCATTGATAAAGAAATCTTAAATTATTATCTCAACTTAAAATCGGTACCAGGCGGAACAAATAGAAACTTTGAAAGCTATGGCCATAAAATTGAAGGTTTAGATGATTATAAAAAAGCAATTTTGTGCGACCCTCAAACGAGCGGTGGATTATTAGTTGCTGTAAGCCCTGGACATGAAGCAGATTTCGAAGCATTTTGCTTGTTACAAAATATGACCTTACATTCTTTTGGCAAATTGGTAGCAAAAAACAAGGCTACAATTACCGTAATTTAATGAAGGCAAAAGGCATTTACGTGGGCAAAAATGCGTATTTGCCTCAAAATTTGTCTGCTGATATTATAGGCCTGCATTTGTCAATTTGTTTGTAAACGGTGACTTCCACATTAGCGTTCCATTCGTTTTTAACATTATCTCCACAGGGCTAAGCATTGGCATGATTGATTTTTTATGAAAATGCCTAAAATTTGTCACTGATAAATATTATCACAAAGGCTGCAAAATTTAAAAAAAAATGCATTATTTTGCACCTATGGGAGGAGTTCAATCAATGGTTAAACAACAAATAAAGGTTTCTGCAATGGCGGAAAACCTAATCGGTTCCGAAATTATCAAGTTGGCGGGTGAAGTAAATGAACGCGTGAAACGCGGTGAAAAAATTTACAATCTCACTATCGGCGATTTTGACCCAAAATTATTTCCTATTCCTCAAGAGCTTGAGGAAGAAATTATTAATGCGTATCGCAATAATGAAACAAATTATCCTGCTGCCAATGGAATTGAAACATTGCGCAAAGCAGCACAACATTTTGTGAGCAGGCATAATGGATTAAATTACGAAGCTGATGAATTTTTAATCGCAGGAGGCGGGCGACCACTTATTTATGCAACTTATATTACTTTATTAGATAAAGGTGATAAAGTTATTTATCCTATTCCAAGCTGGAATAATAACCACTATACGCATTTAAGTTTTTGCGAAAAAATTGAAGTAGAAACAAAACCTGAAAATAATTTTATGCCAACGGCTGCAGAAATTGCGCCGCATATAAAAGATGCTACATTAATTGCATTATGCTCACCATTAAATCCAACAGGCACTACATTTACCAAAAGTGCATTAGCTGAAATTTGTGATTTAGTTGTTGCAGAAAATGCACGCAGGGGTGCCGACCAAAAACCTTTATACATTTTATACGATCAATTATATTGGACCTTAACTTTTGGCGAAACGAAACATTACGATCCAGTTTCTTTACGACCTGAATTACGCGATTACGTAATTTTTATTGATGGATTAAGCAAAGCATTTTCTGCAACAGGCGTTCGCGTTGGATGGAGCTTTGGGCCGAAATATATTATTGATAAAATGAAAAGTATTTTAAGTCATATTGGCGCATGGGCACCAAAAGCCGAACAAGTTGCTGCTGCGAAATACTTAATGAACGACACTGCAATAAATACTTTCCTAGGCAATTATAAATTACAAATACAAAACAGATTAGAAGGATTCTACAAAGGAATACAAGCATTAAAAGCGAAAGGTTATCACGTAGATTGCATTGCGCCGCAAGCTGCAATTTATTTAACTGTAAAATTCGATTTACGCGGCGGCACTAAAGCAGATGGCACGCAAATAACAAACATGTCGCAAGTAGCGGATTATTTATTAAATGATGCAAGCATTGCTATTGTTCCATTTTATGCTTTCGGAAGCGACAGAGAAAGCCCTTGGTTCAGAATTAGTGTTGGCACAATAAGCATAGATGATGTTGCAGCAAGCATGGTAAGCTTAGAAAATGCCTTAGCTAAATTGACATTTAATTAACAAGAATTTGCCTTAATTCATCATCAATTGGCACTGCTTTCATAGTGGTATTGTCAACCATAGCAAATGTAACATCTGCTTCAGCAATTAATTTGCCATCAGCTTTGCGCACAACACTTTGATGCACTGTTGCACTGCGGTTACTCATATTTTGCATTTGCACACTTACTTCCAATTCATCGTTGAGCACACTTGGCCAACGATAATGAATGGTAATGCTAACGACTACAAAGCTGAGGTTTTTACGTTCAAAAAAATTAAAGGTAGTGAGTTTGTTGAGCCACTCCCACCTTGCTTCTTCAAGAAATTCAAGATAACGCGCATTGTTTACATGTCCGAACATGTCGCAATGAAATCCTCTAACTTTTATAATATGCGTATGCATGATGTAGTATTAAATTTGTGTGAAGGTAAAAAGAAGTGCAATCAAAAATACGACTATCTTCTTTTACGTTTTCAGTTTTAGTATTTTTTGTGAGCCTGGTTCTTGCTGCAAAAAATTAAAATATCGGCATGACCCAACTAAATCAATTGCTTGGTTGATTTGCTAAGGTCTAATGCTTAATTTGGGTTAATTCGTGTTAAATATAAATCTGGGTGCGGTTTATATAATATAGTTTTAGGAAGCTTGTGATTAATATAATTAAAAAAAAGGGATGCTGTAAAACAACATCCCTTTAGTATGATTACTTTAAATATTTAATTATGCTCTTCGTTCGATTTTCTTTCCGGGCGATCAAGAAGCACTTTACTTGACAATTTAAATTTACCGGTTTTTTTATCTACTTCCAATAATTTAACTTTCAACTTATCACCTTTGTTTAAAACACCTTCCAATGTTTCTAAACGCTGCCAGCTAACTTCAGAAATATGCAATAAACCTTCCTTACCTGGTAAAAATTCTACGAAAGCGCCGTAAGGCATTATCGACTTAACTGTTGCTTCGTAAACGTCTCCAACTTCTGGAACGGCAACAATACCTTTAATGCGTGTTACTGCTTTATCAATTGAGTCTTTATTAGGCGACGCGATATCGATAATACCAAATTCACCAACTTCAGATATTGAAATTTCAGCACCAGTTTCACGTTGCATTTCCTGAATAATTTTACCACCAGGCCCGATAACGGCACCGATAAATTCTCTTGGAATTTGCATTTGCACAATACGTGGAGCATGCGGTTTATAATCTGCACGAGGAGCGCTCATTACTTTAGCCATTTCTTCAAGAATATGCAATCTACCTCTGCGCGCTTGTTCTAATGCTTCTTGCACAACGCCAAAACTTAATCCGTCAACTTTAATATCCATTTGTGTTGCAGTAATACCATCTGCTGTTCCAGCAACTTTAAAGTCCATATCACCTAAATGATCTTCATCACCTAAGATATCACTCAAAATTGCGTAGCGCACCATATTAGCTTCAGAAATTAAACCCATTGCAATTCCTGCAACTGGTTTTTTAACTTGCACACCTGCATCCATTAACGCAAGTGAACCTGCGCAAACAGTAGCCATAGATGATGAGCCATTAGACTCAAGAATATCAGATACAATACGAATTGTATATGCATTTTCGTCAGGCAACGACCATTTAACTGCGCGCATTGCTAAGTTACCGTGACCTACTTCTCTCCTACCTAAACCGCGCATTGGCTTTGCTTCACCAGTTGAGAAAGGTGGAAAATTATAGTGTAATAAAAATTTAGAATTTCCTTCGTGCACAACACCATCAATTAATTGCTCATCCATTTTGCTACCTAAAGTAACAGTTGTAATAGATTGCGTTTCACCACGTGTAAATACTGCTGAACCATGTGCAGATGGTAAATAATCTACCTCTCCCCAAATAGGACGTACTTCATCTAATTTACGGCCATCTAAACGCTGCCGATCGGTCAATACCATTTCACGCATTGCATGTTTTTCGATATCGTGATAATAAGTTGAAATAAATCCACCTTTTTCAGCTAATTCTTCTTCAGTGAATAATGTTTTAAAATCTTCTTTCACTTGCTTAAACGCATCGCTGCGTTCTTCTTTTTTAGAAGGCATGTGCGCAACTGCACTTACTTTTTCATACAATTCTTTCCACATACGATCACGTAATGCTTCGTCATGAGTTTCGTGATTGTATTCGCGCTTAGTTTCTTTTCCTGTTAAACGCGTTAATTCATTTAACATTTCGCATTGCGTTTGAATTACTTGATGCGCAAAACGAATTGCTTCAAGCATATCAGCTTCCTTTACTTCTTTTAAAGCACCTTCAACCATTACTACATCTTTATGGCTGCCGGCAACTATCAAATCAATATCGGAATTTGCTAATTCAGAACGTGTTGGATTAATAACGTATTTACCGTTAATACGACCAACGCGCACTTCAGAAATAGGACCTCCGAACGGGATATCAGAAACGGCTAAAGCCGCTGCGCCTGCTAAACAAGCTAATGCATCAGGAAGAATTTCAGTATCGAGCGACATTAACGTAACCAATACTTGAGTATCAGCATGATAATTACTTGGAAACATTGGACGCATTGCGCGGTCAATTAAGCGGCTAATCAGAATTTCATATTCCGATGGTCTTGCTTCTCTTTTAAGAAAACCACCAGGAAAACGACCTGCTGCAGCATAATTTTCACGGTAATCGACTGTTAATGGCATAAAATCAACACCTGTTTTTGCTTCTTTTGCAGAAACCACTGTTGCGAGTAGCATGGTGCCACCTTGTTTTACTACCACGGAACCATCTGCCTGTTTGGCTAATTTGCCAGTTTCGATGGTAATCGTTCGGTCATCTCCCATCGGGATACTGACCTTGATTGGATTTGGAATCATTGTTTTGTTCGAAATTTAGTAGGTAGGAGTTTGAAGTAATTTGTTGGGGGGTTTTTGTCTGGTTTCAGGGGACAAATAGGTTTAATCAAACTCCGCACCTGGTTAATGAATAAATATTATAAAGTTTTACTTTTCTAGTTTGCAGATGATGAGGGAATCATTGCCACGTTTTTTTTGGAATACAATTCAGATAATTAGCTAAAAATGAAAAAGGGCTACGGGATAAATTACTTTTTCCACATAGCCCAATATTTTTAACATTGTTGAATTAACGACGAATATTTAATTTCTCAATCAATGAACGATATGCAGCGATATCTTTTTTCATTAAATAATTGAGAAAACGACGGCGCTTACCAACTAACATCAATAAACTACGCTTAGTTGCGAAGTCTTTTTTGTTAACTTTTAAGTGCTCTGTAAGATGATTAATACGTGCTGTAAACAACGCGATTTGACCTTCTACCGAACCTGTATTTGCCTCAGAACCACCGTGTTCTTTGAAAATCTGCTTTCTATTTTCTGCTGTTACTACTGGCATTTTATTACTACTTTTTGATATTTGAGGAGCAAAGGTAAGGGATTTTTATGAAAAAACAAAGCTACCAACACATAAAAAACAGCTGTTGATGCGTCAATTATACACAATAAGTCGATTTACACTACTGTGTATACTTAAGTAATTGATAATGAACAAATTAGCCTTTAAAATGCTTCGCAAGAGTGGCAATACGTTCCTTTAAATCTTTTCGTTCAACAATTAGGTCGAGAAACCCTGTTTCTAAAAGGAATTCTGCCGATTGGAAGCCTTTTGGTAAATCTTTCTTAATTGTTTCTTTCACTACGCGAGGACCAGCGAAGCCAATAAGTGCTTTAGGTTCGGCAATATTGATATCGCCCAACATAGCAAAACTTGCAGTAACGCCGCCAGTTGTAGGGTCGGTACACAAGCTGAAATAAGGTAATTTATGTTTAGATAACAAGGTTAGTTTAGCTGAGGTTTTAGCCATTTGCATGAGCGAAAATCCGCTTTCCATCATTCTGGCGCCGCCCGATTTAGAGATAATCATAAAAGGCAAGTGATGTTCAACGCAATAATCAATTCCTCTTGAAATACGCTCTCCCACTACTGTTCCCATACTGCCACCAATAAATTCGAAATTCATGCAGGCAATAACGGCGAGTTGACCATTAATTGGACCTACGCCAACGCTAATTGCATCAGTATATTCCGATTTTTTCCATGCTTCGTTCAGGCGATCACCATATTGCTTCAAATCTTTAAAATTTAATGCATCTTTAGAGCGCACATTTTCGAAGAGTAACTGGTGTTCACCTTCGTCGAAAAACAATTTGAAATATTGTTTAGAACCTATTCTGCCGTGGTATCCGCAAGTTGGACAGCACCAAAGTTTATCTTCAAATTCAATAGCAGTGGTAGTTTTTTTACATTCTGGGCATTGCCACCACACACCTTCCGGTGTATCGAGTTTTTCTTCTGTTGAAGTCTCAATTCCCTTTCTACTGCGCTTAAACCAACTTGATTTGTCGGGTTTTTGCTCTGACATATTTGCCGCTTTTTATCTGAGTAAAATCAAAGTTATCGATAATGATTCATATTAAAGTGAATCGATTTAATTAGTTGATTCCAATGCTCAATTAAGCGATGGTAACTTCTTTAGTCAAATAAACATCTTGAATAGCATTTAAAATTGCAATTCCTTCAGTCATTGGACGTTGGAAAGCCTTGCGACCAGAAATTAGTCCCATTCCTCCTGCGCGCTTGTTAATTACTGCAGTTGTAACTGCCTCATTTAAATCTGTAGCACCTGTTGAAGCGCCACCTGAGTTAATAAGTCCAGCACGGCCCATGTAACAATTTGCCACTTGATAACGGCAAAGGTCAATTGGATGAGATGAAGTTAATTCTTCATAAATGCGTTTATCATTTTTACCGTATGCCGATTCTTTTGTATTTAAAGCAAGATAACCACCGTTGTTTTCAGGTAATTTTTGCTTGATAATATCTGCTTCAATAGCAACGCCTAAATGGTTAGCTTGACCTGATAAGTCGGCACTCAGGTGGTAATCTTTTTCTGCAGTTTTAAATGCAGGATTACGCAAGTAGCACCATAAAATAGTAGCCATACCTAATTCATGTGCATATTGGAAAGCCTCTGTAACTTCTTTAAGCTGACGAGTTGACTCATCGGAACCAAAATAAATAGTTGCACCCACAGCGGCAGCACCTAAATTCCAGCAAGATTTAACCGAAGTAAACATTACCTGATCAAATTTATTTGGGTAGGTTAAAAATTCGTTGTGATTAATTTTCACCATCAAAGGAATTTTGTGCGCATATTTTCTCGCCACCATCCCTAAGCCGCCAAAAGTGGTAGCCACGGCATTGCAACCGCCTTCAATAGCTAATTTAATAATGTTTTCAGGGTCGAAATAAATAGGATTTTTTGCAAAAGATGCACCGGCACTGTGTTCAATTCCTTGATCTACAGGTAGAATAGAAATATACCCAGTTCCAGCCAAACGACCGGTATTATACATTGATTGAATATTGCGTAATACTTGTGGATTGCGGTCGCTATTAACCCAAATGCGATCAACGAAATCGGCTCCTGGAACATGTATAGCTGATTTTAAAATAGTTTTCGATTCGTGGTTCAGCAGGTAATCTGCTTTATCGCCGAGTAAACTAATAATGTTGTTGATAGACATAACACTGTTGTTTGATTAAGAATTAGGCGCAAAAATAAGGTAAAAAGCAAAAAATTAGGCGAAATGTTAAAAAAACCGTTGATTTTGAGCAAAATAAGCAGGTTTGGATGCCATTTTCAGGCTTTTAATGCTAGTTGACAAGAGCGCAAAAGCAAAAACCCGCTCTTTTACAGCGGGTTTTCAAGTTGGCCGACTAGGGCTCGAACCTAGACTCTTCTGAACCAAAATCAGACGTGTTGCCAGTTACACTATCAGCCAATTTCGTTTTCCCGAAAATCAATTTCAGAAAATTGAGGCTGCAAAGATATTTTATTCCATTGTTACAAGCAAAAAAAATATCAAATTTCTACTTCATCAATTCAATTTAATATGATTTACTCCACCAACTTGTTTAATAATGCTTCGAATTCGCGCTGATATTCGACAAATACATCGCCCGTTGCGGGGCCGTTGAAACCGGTATGTATTTCCACTATCTCGTGATTTTTGTTCAATATTATTGTTGTAGGAAATCCCATTACCTGATTTAACATTGGAAGTGCATCGCTTGCTGTTTTTGGTAAACCTGCATTCAAATACAAGTAATCCACACCAAAATGATTGCGCAATTTGCTGATGTTTTGCTTAAATTGCACTTGCTCAGTTTGTCGCTCAAACGATAATGCCACAATTGCAAGGTCTTTACTTTTAAACTTTTCTTCTACTTCGCTCAAATACGAAGTTTCATCCATGCAATTCGGGCACCAACTTCCAGTTATTTGAATAATCATTGCCTTATTTTTGAATTGCTCATCTTCTAACTTTACAATATTTCCATTTTCGTCGGGAAAAGCGAAAGTGAATTTATCGTAGCCAGGCTTTAAATAAGTGAGCGATTTAGGGTCGGGTAACGCTGCCTTATTGTTCTTGCTTGCAATAAAAGGCGCAGCAAAATGTTGTCCGCTGTAAAAGTAGCCTGACAAACTATTGTTCTCCAGTATCTTTCCTTTGAATAAAAATGCATGTGAACCATCAAATGCAGCAAGATAAAAATTATCACCGCTAACAAAACCATTCAGCATCCGGTAGTCGCCAGTAGTTGTCAAAAATGTGCCTGAAAACTTATTGCCATCTTGACGAAATACACCAACAGTGTTATCTATCACATCTCCATTAATAAATTTTGCATCATATCTGCCACTGATATCTGCGATTGGCTCTTCTAATCCCGGGCGATAAACATTTTCTTTTACAAATACGGCTTCAAAGGGAAGAAAATAATTGCCAGGTCTGGAGTGGTCGTACCATTTTCCAGAAAGCGCCGATTTATCCTCATTAAAACGTGCAACAATTTCAGAATTAAAAACCGGTGAACTAAAAATGATTGAATCCCCTTTTTTTTCAAGTGCCCCTGCAATTGTTTCATTGCCGTTTTCTAATGTATATTTAAAAGGCTCACCGGCAGCATTTCTGTCGATGGAGAAAAAGAATATTAAATCGCCGCCTGGTGTGGCTAATGTGCCTCTAAAGTACCTAGCCTGTGCCTGCATTGCGAAAGGCAAAACGATTAAAATTATTACTGACCAAAAAAAACGCTGCATACTATATCAATTTAAGATTACTAACTTTACAACAAAGCTAATTTATTGTTCAAAGAAATCACTATACTACAATATCGCGAAAGCGGTGAAAAAGTTCCGCTAATTGATGTGCGTTCACCCAAAGAGTTTGAACATGCCCATATTCCTGGTGCCATTAACATACCTTTATTTTCAAATGAAGAACGAGCAATAGTGGGCATAACCTATAAAAATGAGGGTCAGGATAGCGCGATAAAAAAAGGTTTGGAATTGGTTGGTCCAAAAATGGCTGATTTCGTGGCCCTAGCAAAACAAATTGCAAGTGATGTGCAAGCTGATAGCTTAGTTGTGCATTGCTGGCGTGGAGGCATGCGCAGTAAAAGTCTGGCAACCTTATTTAATTTTGCAGGCATAAATACAAATGTAATTAAAGGTGGATATAAATCATATCGCCGCTTAATGCATGCCACATTTGCAAAACCTTGGCCGCTAATTATTATTGGAGGGAAAACAGGCAGTGCTAAAACGGCAATTTTACAAGCACTAGAAAATGCTGGAGAACAAATTATCGATTTAGAAAAAATGGCTAATCACAAGGGAAGTGCATTTGGTCATATTGGCGAAGCAAAACAACCTGGAACAGAAATGTTCGAGAATTTGTTATTCGAGGCATTAAGCGAGTTGGATATTTCGAAACGGATTTGGATTGAAGATGAAAGTCATTTAATCGGAACTGTATTTATACCTGAATTATTTTGGGAACACATGCGTAATGCTTCGGTTTTACATTGCGAATTTCCGACAACAGAACGAATTAATTATTTAGTTAAAACTTATGGCGGATTTGAAAAGCAAGCGTTGCTAGATGCTGTAAAACGCATTGCCAAGCGACTTGGCGGTCAGCATGCACAAGCTGCAATCGATTTTTTTGAAGCTGGAAATTTGGCTGAAGCAACCGCAACTGTACTGATTTATTATGATAAAACATACAGTTACGGTTTAAGTCAGCGGCCTCAGGAAAAAGTTAGCACGTTAACGATGGATACCATTGATCCTAACGAAAATGCTAAAACAATAATTAAACATGCTAATGAATTGCTACAATTACAAATAGTATCTATTGATAGCAGTAATTAATTATTGCTATTGAACCCAGAATAAGCAATAACAATCGTAATATCTTTTGCTTTGTAATAAACTCAAATGTTTCCTACCAATAACATGAACTTTTCCAATTATTTGCTACTCACGTTAAGCTCATCTAAATAAATAGTTTGTTTGATTTGCTAATGCTAATTGATTAAGTTGGGTTAAAAGAAAACACTCATAGTAGCTTTTGCAAAAAACGGAACACCTGGTGTAAAATGTAATTCACTCACTGGAAGTAATTCATCTTGCAATCTTGATTCAGTATCAAATTGAGCTTCATTCCATTCCACATTAAAAATATTTTGTATTTCGATACCTAATTCATATTTTTTAGTGGTGTAATTCAAAACTAAATCATTTATAAAATACCCTTCTGCAATTACTGAACCTGTTTCATTCGCAGGTCGATCTGCCATATAGCGATATCGAATACTACCATTCCAACCTTTTTGTGTTTGCACATTAATTCCACCAATGGAGGTAAGCGGAGCAGCTAACGGAATATAGTTTTCACCTTCAGGCGAACCAATAGCATTGGCTAAAGTATAATTAATATCAGCGTCAATAAACAACCAATTTAAAAGTTGCCAGCGGGCCGACAAATCGATTCCTCTACGCATTGTTTTTCCACCTGGTTCAACAATGGCTGCATCGCCAACGTAAACAAATTCTTGTTCGAGATACAATACCCAAATTGCAGGTTGCAATAATAATTGTTTGTAAGGCTTAAATCGCATACCGAAATCGGCGCCGTAAGCTGCAGGCAAAGTTTGCACTGCATTTTGTGCAACAACAACACGTGTATCGTTCGAATGGAAACCTTTACCTGTGTATAGATAAAATACAGTATTTTTATTCAAATTATAATCGAAATTTAATTTATACGTCAGAATACCATCATCTACACTTTGAAAATTATAAGTGGAATCTAATAAATTATCATACGCGAAATTAAAAGCATCGTATCTTATAATTGCATTTACTTGTAAATTATTAGTTAACGATAAGGTTTCACTTAAGTAAGCAAAAGCATTAGTTTGAAAAACATTACCGTAAGCCAATCTGTCGAGTAATATTTCCCGTTCAGCAACATGCGATAACTCATTTTCTCTAACCTTATCATAACGAAAGCCAATGCCTGCAATACTGCTTAGTTGCTTACCCAATAAACTGCTTTCGTTGTTAAATATGCCATTGTAACCATATAAGCTGCGGTGCTCTTTTTGTTTAATCATGTCGCCATTGATACTATCCTCCAAAAAGAAAGTAAAATTGGAATATAACTCAAACTTATAATCTGTAAAATATATTTGATTGGTAATTGTATTATTTGAATTAATAATATGTGTTAATTCTAAATTAATATTGGAGCGACTAGTTTGTCCACCTTCTTTGTCGTCAATAAAACCAAATCTATCAATTAAGCCTTCGTCTATTGCTCGTTGTGGAATTTGTCCTGATGCATTCCAACTGCTGCTAAATGTTGAAGCAGATAGCGATAAAATAGATTTATTATTAATCATTGAGCGATACTTGGCAAAAATGTTGGTGCGATTAAAATCCTGAGGACTTTCGAAAGGACCATCTGATATTTGATACTCTGCAGCAATATATGCAGCGCGATTAGTATTTGCGGTATTCGAAACTGGTAGATTTAACATCACTAAAGTGCGTAATGTATTAAACTGGCCTGCACTTATTTTAACTACATTATTATTTAAATAATCGGCAGTATTAAAATTGATAGCGCCAGCAGTGGCAAAATCAGCAAATTGTGCACTGTAAGTACCTTTTAAAAAATCGAAAGATTGAATAGTTTCAGGAATTACAAAATGCAAATCTGCATAACCTTGACCGTGCGCATGACTAACCATATTAACAGGTATGCCATCTACATTAACACTAATATCTGTTCCATGATCGATATCAAATCCGCGCAAAAATATTTGTTCAGCTTTACCGCCACCTGCATGTTGTGCAATAAATAATCCAGGCACTAACCGTAATAAATCTTGTGCATTAGCAGTAGGTCTTAGTTTAATATCTAATGCAGAAATAGTATTTTGGCGATGTGTTACATCTCCGGTAACGGTTACACTTTGTAAATCTATTGGAGCTTCATTAAGTGTAATTGCAATAACAGTTGCAGTAGCGTCATTAACAATAGCTTGTAAAAAAACAGATTCATAACCGATATGCATAATTTCAAGATTAAAAACACCTTGCGGTAAATCGAAAAAACTAAAATTTCCAAATGCATTGGTAGTGGCAGCTAAATTACCTTCCTGCAATATTACAATTGCATTAGTGATGGGTTGGCCGCCATTTTTTTGAATGATGCTTCCTTGTAAAATGCCGGAATTTGCATAAATAAAAGTAGCAGAAAAGAAAATTAGGCATAGGATTATTGCGCGTAAAATGTAAGTGTACATAATAATGTTTTTGAAAAGTAAAGACAATAAAATGAGTTGCAATGCAGCCACACTGCAACTCAATATTAAAAAAAACTATCATGCCTGCCTTGAATTTCTAACCATTAAATGAAAAATACACTTTGGATATTTTCATCCGGGCAGACATCCATTGCTGCATCCGGTGGTTGAATAGTTAATATTGCATTATTGACTGAGATAAAGAATTTCGGCTCTTCAAATGCAATTATATTTGTATTGGTAAAATTTACTATTGTTGTAATTTCGATACAATAAATTAAAATCTGTTCGAATGTTTTTGTTTGCTTAGTGGCGGTATTGGCATCATTTGCATTTTTTAAATCATCATCTAAGTGATTTAACGATAACTTATGCAGTTGCTCATGTTGCGCCATAAAATAGCGGTGAGCGATATTATCTGTAAGCATCGGTGCAACGGGGCGAATCAATGTAAAAAAGACAATCAGTAACAGAATTACCGAAGCCGATTCACTTTTTTGCTGATATGATTCCCTAAGCTGCATGATATTACTTACGTAAGTTTTTGGCGTTTAGATTTCAAGAGATGAAAATGCGTTCAATAGTCCAGTAGCTGGCAATTCCAGCTATTACGATACATGCTGGTATTACGAGTTTACTGCGATACCATTTGAGTTGACTAAATTGTCGGCTCACTACAAAGTACATCAATAAAATAATAGATAATTGTCCTAACTCGACACCAATATTAAAACTGATTAATGCGGTGGCGAATGCATATTCTGGCATTCCAAGATCATTAAGTGCGCCGGCAAATCCCATTCCGTGCACAAGACCAAAAATAAATACCATAATTAATCGCCAAGGCTTTACTTTATCGGAATAAATATTTTCGATAGCAAGAAAAACAATTGACAAGGCAATAATGGGTTCAATAATTTCACCTGGAGCATTTATTATACCATACATACTTAACCCAAGTGTAATGGTGTGCGCCAGTGTAAACATGCTTGCTTGTAAAACAATTTTTTTAAGATTGGTATTCAGGAAAAACACGCAAAGGATAAATAAAATATGGTCTAATCCTAGCGGAATTATATGCTTAAATCCCTCTAACAAATATTGACCGAACACCTCACCTTCACTCATTTTGTTGAGTGTATAATTTATGGTATGTGCTGAAGCAGAAAAACTGGCTATCAACAAAATACTTAGTGGTAGTAGTATTTTTTTCATAAATAAGCATTAAAAGAGCCTTCCCTTAAAAAGGGAAAGCTCGGTTGGATATCTATTACTCAGAAATGGAATTAATAATTTGGCCAGCAATAGCAGGATTCATAGATAGAGCCTCTTGCATCATTTTATCGGCATCGGTTGAATTGCCTGATTTCTTATAAATCATGCTTGCTTTATAAAGTGTTGCAGGGTTTTTAGTTTTAGTATTTAACATTTTATCTGCATACATTTTTGCGGTGCTGTAATCTTGATTTAGATAGGCTGCCCAAGCAACTAATTCGTTGGCATCTATATTTGCAGGACGATAACTTAAATCTTGTTTTGCAAACTTAATTGCATCGTCGTATTTGCCGGTGTGCAAATAGGCTTCTGCCATTTCACGGGCAGCATTGTGTTTTATTTTAGCATCCGATTTATTTCCTTCTTTTTCGGCATCTTTTAATATTTCGAGTACATCCTTTCTAATTTCTTCGGCTTTTTCTTTATCGCCCTTTAACGCATAAATATCTGCCAATTGATTGATGAATGCAACATCGGTCATTATGGTGATTGCAGATTCTGTATGTTTTATAGCTGCATCATAATTTTTCTTTACCTTTTCTAATCTTCCCAAACCTGCTTTGGCATAAGCGTAATTATTGCGCAAACCATCGGCAGTGGAGTAACATATTTCCGCATTTTTTAAATCGCCAGTCATTAATAATAAATCGCCTAAAACAATTCTTGCCCATTCGGTTGATTCAGCTCCAGGCATACCAGCTTCGACTGCCATTTTCATGGCTTCGATAGCACCTGTATTATCGCCGTGAATTTGACGCAAATAAGAAACGCGTGAATATGAGCGGATATCAGGACGCAATTGCATCATCATGTCGCAATATTTAACTGCTTCGGTATAATTGCCCAATTCGACATTGGCATCAACTAATGCACCTAATAATTGAGCATTGTGATTACTTAATTTAAATGCAGCATTTGCAGCATCTAATGCAGCTTGAAACTGGTGCATCGATAATAAAACGCCCGATTTAAATGTGAGGGCTTGAAATTCTAAATTACTATCCTTTTTGTCGCTCGATAAAACTTTATCCAACATTTTAACTGCAGCTTGATGGTAATAGTTACCGTTTCCGGTTAAACGGGCTTCGGTAATAAATACTTGAGCTAATAATAGATACTGATCTAAGGCATCAGGATTGGCTTGGAGTGTTGCAACAGCCTTATCGTAATTGGTTAACAATGCCTCCCATTCCACATCAGTTCCTGTTGTTAGTGGGTTGTCGAGTAGCTTGGGGATAGCAGATTCTAAGGATGATTCGGTGTTTTTACCGCTCATATTTGAGCAGGATTGCGCGCCAAATAGCGTTGCGGCAATAATAATGAAGGTAAATAGTTGCTTTTGCATGATGTTTGTTTTGGAGATACATACGGAGTGTAGGTTGATTTGGATTTATGAGTGTGAAAAAAATCTAATAGATAGGAAATTTTGCTGGAACTGCCTGAGGGGTGGCTGGGTTCAGAATAGGGTAAGGGTGGTTAAACCCAGGCTAAGCAATAGAATTGATAACACCATACATTTTGTAAAAAAATAGAAGATATGCTGTCAGTAACAGGCTCTTTTCAACAGATAATGGAAGCATACGCTATCTGCATTGAAATAGCAATTTACGAGGCGTTGCAACACAAAAAAACGGCAACCTTTTCAAGTTGCCGCGAATTTAAATTAATTAACGCAAATTACACCACATTAATTTTTTGTTTTGGCATAGCTTCTCCTGTTAATAATGGGAGATGAATATGCAAAACACCATCTTCATACTTCGCCGTAATTGCTGAAGCATCGATAGTTGCACCAAGGGTAAAAGCCCGCGAAAATCCACCGCGACTATATTCCCTGCGCACCCATTCCGGACGAGGGAAGCCTGCTGGTGGACGATAATTTACGGTTAATTGTCCGCCTTCCAGTTCCACACTAAAATGTTCGCGAATTCTACCCGGAGCAAATACCAACATTTCATAGCTGTTCTCCGTGGTGTAAATGTTTACTGCGGCTCTTTCCATTGACCGGTAAAGCAACTGCCGTTCGTTGCTTCCTCTGTTGCCTTTTGCGGCACTCGTTTCGTTTTGATACATAATAATTAAACCTTTTTTGGTTATATAATAAGTATATAGTCGTTTGAAATTGGGAAATATTTTATGCGTGGAGAAAAAGATTTATTGGTAGGTATTTTAATTTCGAATTTTCGGGTTTAAAAACCTCATCAGGTTTTTTTTAACCTGTGAGGTTTTTGTTCAAGTGAAGAAAAAAAATTAATTCGACAGCAATTTAATCAGCACATCAACCAATTAGCACATTAACGGCTGCTCCGTCTGTTCAATTAGCACATCAATTAAGTGTTCAATTAGCACATCAGCACATCAACCAATTAACACATTAATTTAGTGTTCAATTAGCACATCAAAACATCAACTAATTAGCACTTTAACGGCTGTTCCGGCTGTTAAATTAGCACATCGGTACATCAACAAATCGATACATTAAAAAGGAGGCTCTTGCGAGCCTCCTTCAATATAAACAAACATACAAGCCTAATTATTTAGTTACGATAAATTTATCGATAACTTGTTTTTCACCATTTTTAATTTGAACAAAATAAACACCACTTTCGAGGTTATCTAATCCAATTGTGAATGTATTATTACCTGAATTTGCAATTGTTGTTTGGGTAATATAAATTTTACCTGTTACATCAACTACACTAATAGTAACATTACCTGCTTCACTAGTGAAATAATTTAATTGCAATTTATCGCTAGCAGGGTTAGGATATACTTCTAACATATTTTCAGTTGAAGTACCTAATCTGCATGGTGTGCTAAATGGCATCCATGCTGTTGTAAATGTTTCACCTGCGCCAACACATTTTACGGTAACTCTAAATTCGTAATTTGTGCATGGTGTTAAGCCATATAATGTTGTGAAATTAGCAACAGTTGGAACTTTAACTACTGGACCAACACCAACCACGCGATAATCAACACGGTATGAAGTTGCTTCTTCACCACTCCAGCTTAAATTAACTGTAGTAGCATCAACAGTAACTGCATTTAAATCAGTAGGTGTTCCGCAATCAGTTTCAGCTAAATAATCAACTGGTAAACCTGAACATTTGCCTGCACCGCTCCATGGTTTTTGCACGTATGGAAACTTGGCTTTAAATGTAGTATCATTTGCTTCAACACCTGTAGTGTATGTATACACATCTAATAAATCTGTTGTAACTGGTGATGGATCAACTAAAGGATCATAATCATCGTACCACAAACCAATAGCTGCTAAAACAATACCACTAACTGCTTGTAACTCAATTCGTGTTACATCATCTTCTAAACGGCGACCGTTAGGGAAACCATCCATGTTAGGAATCCATTGTAAATCGGCAGTAGCAGTATAAGTTGGGTCTGTTAAACCTAAAACTGCTGCTTGCACTAAACCTAATGAACTAAAAGCAGGGTCGTTTCTTGGTGTAATAGGAACTGCCATATTTAAGCGTAGCATATCTCCACCGTTAGGTAAAAAGTTATTAATAAATGGTTTACCAACAGCTAATGGATTACCAGCTTTTCCTGTTGCCAATTGGTAAGGCGGAAAGTTTGGTGCACCAGTAAAAAATATCGGCCATAAATCCACCGAACGTGGCTTGCCTGCTGCAGGTAATAAAAGTGTTCCGTAAATAGCATCATCTAATGCTGTTCCTGCAACTGCAGGTGAACCTTTTAAACCATATAATCCATCGGCTCCATTTGTAAAATCATAAGCACCTAAACTTGCTTTTTGAATGCGCAACGGAGCAAATGCAGGAACTGCACCACCAAATAAATCGTCGTCCATGTATAAGCCTAATTCAGGATTATAAAAATATTCGAAATGTGCTGCATCTTCTGCATAAGGAGATAATGAATTCCAATAATCTTTTTCTCCAATTGGAATAACAGCTTCGTTAGTTAAAGGCATACCTAAACGTGATACCTGAATCCAATCGCCACTTGCTGTTTCTGTGCCATCACCATTTAATGTGCGTATTGCACGGCGATTTGCACTTGCCCAAACACCAATTACGAAATCGCTGTCTAAAATATCATCAGCCATAGCTGCACTTAAACCATCTTTTTGTAACGATGAAATTGGAATTTGTAATGCAATAACATGCACGTTCATACAAGCAACACCATCATACGATTCGCCACCCATGCGCGGAGCATCACCTAAATCGAATATACCGCCAAGGTCAACAAAAAATGGATCATCAGCAGGACCAGCATATACACTACCACCGCCAGGAAGTGGCAAAATGGCATCGTTAATTAAACTCTGATAAGAAACGCCTAAACCAACACCGCTATTAATTGAACGCGGGCCAATAAATGGAGGAGGCACTGCACCACCTGTAACTATTGTAGAAAATGTTATACCACCATTAGTACTTAATTCGCAAGTATAAGTCATTTTAATATTTTCGGCACCTAAGCGAATATTAAAAAATGTACTTGGATCTTCATCTGTTCTGGTGAAAGTAAATCGATAAATAATATCATCACCCAATGTGCCTATATTATTATCAATATGTATTTCGTAACGAATGTCTTGTCCGAACGTGTAATAATTTGGACCACCGTGAGGTAATTGCAACGGAATATAGTTAGCAATTATGGTAATCATTTCCGGATTATCGGGACTACGAAACGCATACAAATCCGTATTATCAGCCAATGGGTCATCAGCTATTAGCGGAGCTTCACGGTGACTGGAAGCTGACGCCTGAAAAGTAGGCAACAACATCATTGTTGCAATGAGCAATACACTCAACTTTTCTTTTATCATATATAATTTATTTTTCATTTTATTTAATTTGATGATTATTGGAATTAATATTCAAAATCAACTTCAGTTCCTCTCCAAGGAGCAGCAACATAAGGGAACGATGTTTGGAATGTAGCGTCGTTATGCTCAACACGAGTAGTGTAATTTATTACGTCGCGCATATCGCGTGTTAATGGCGATTCACCTGTAGCAGGATCATAATCATCGTACCATAAACCAATAGCCGCTAAAACAATTCCACCAACAGCTTGTAATTCAATACGTGTAACATCATCTTCTAAACGGCGACCGTTAGGGAAACCATCCATGTTAGGAATAAATTCTAACGCAGTAGTGGTGTTAAATGGATTAACGGTTAAACCAATAACTGCAGCAGCCAATAAACCTTCAGAACTAAAGAAAGGACTCATACGATCAGTTACAGGAACAGCCATATTTAAACGTAACATATCGCCACCATTTGGCAGGAAATTATTTACGAATGGCTTTCCAGCAGCTAAAGGGTTGCCAGCTTTGCCTGTTGCTAATTGGTAAGGAGCAAGATTTGGTGCGCCAGTAAAAAATAAAGGCCATAAATCTACCGAACGCGGTTTGCCAGCTGCAGGTAATAATAATGTTCCGAAAATAGC
>Ga0163144_10001870_pt1 | contig 49281 bp, 39 predicted proteins | sample OliLak19BULKMAT1_FD_123175 | JGI IMG/M metagenome (GOLD analysis project Ga0163144, IMG submission 123175) | Freshwater microbial mat bacterial communities from Lake Vanda, McMurdo Dry Valleys, Antarctica - Oligotrophic Lake LV.19.BULKMAT1 | ecosystem: Environmental > Aquatic > Freshwater >... | reverse complement strand
CCGTCTTCCGTCTTCCGTCTTCCGTCTTCCGTCTTCCGTCTTCCGTCTTCCGTCTTCCGTCTTCCGTCTTCCGTCTTCCGTCTTCCGTCTTCCGTCTTCCACGTCAGCTCCTCCCGCTGTCCACCCAATCCTTTTAATTTGCTGAGGTGGTTTTGGCCGTTTGACTCGTTTTTGATGTGTCAGAAAGACTTTTACCAATCATCTTTTTATTTTTGTTGGGGTCTGCGGCAGCTTCCATTTGCTCCAAGGAAATTCCATCATCACTCAAAACCAATTTATGGACGTCGCTGGAATGGCCCATGCCACGAGACTTAACTATATAAAGTCCACGAATTCGTTTTTTACCCGCATCTTCTTCCAATTCTCTAACCACGATCCAAGTGTCAATTAACGATGAGACGCCGATTTCGCCGCTGGTATAGTTTTGTGCGGCTGAAGAAACAAGACTTGTAAAAAAACCGGTTATGCCCCTGGATTTTAAAAGATCAATCATGCGAGTAACCATCGATTGAATATCGCGTTCGCTCCCCTCTCCAAGGAGACTTGTCAGGGGATCGATGACCACAGCTTGTGGTTTGAAATCTCCAATGGTCTTGTAAAGATCCAGTAAATGCGTCTCCAAGCCAAAAGAGGAGGGTCTCGTCGACATAATCTTCAAGAGTCCTTTTTTTATCCAGGGTTGAAAATGAATCCCGATAGAGCTCATGTTTTGAGTAAGTTGTCCTGCAGATTCTTCATAAGACAAGAAAAGACACCGCTCTCCACGTTTACACCTTTCGACTGCAAATGCAGCCGCGAGGCTGGTTTTTCCAGTCCCGGCCGTTCCTGAAGCGAGTATCGTGCTGCCTCTGGTATAGCCTCCGCCCTGGAACATTTTATTTAACGATGGAATTCCTGTCGAAACTCTCTCGTTTGTGCCTGGCGAATCGAGTGCTGCCGCAGTGATAGGAATTACTGAAAGACCATCTTTATCAATGACGAAGGGATATTCGTTGGTTCCATGATTTGAACCACGATATTTAATGATACGAATTCTACGGATGGAAATCTGTTCGCTAACTCTGTTATCCAGAAAAATCACGCAATCGGAAATGTACTCCTCCAAGCCATGACGAGTATAAAATTCTTCTCCGGGCTCTCCGGTGATGATTGCCGTAACTTTTTTGTCCTTAAGCCATCGGAAAAGTCTTGTTATCTCTACGCGAAGAACGCCGGAATCAGTGAGGCCAGCAAAGAGAGATTCAATAGAGTCAAAAACAACGCGTTTGGCGCCGATGGAATTAATGGCAAGTTCCAAACGAATGAATATTCCTTCAAGATTAAAGTCACTCTCTTGAATATCTCTGCGGCTCAAAACAACATGTTCAATGTGAATCTTTTTTTGTGAAACAAGCTCTTGTAAATTCAGGTTGAGAGAAGCCACGTCCTGATAAAGTTCCTCTTCTGTCTCGTCAAAGGACACGAAGATGCCAGGCTCGTTGTATTTCTCCGCACCCTTGATTAGAAAATCAAGCCCCAAAAGGGTTTTTCCAGAGCCCGCACTTCCAGTGACTAAAATGGTCCTATTTTTCGGCAATCCCCCTTCGGTAATTTGGTCTAAGCCTTCGATACCGGTCGGGCACTTGAGTAATTGCTTATGATTCGAGGCCTTTGTTTTTTTGGCAGGATTAGGCTTTTGAGCTCGGGCCCGAGGAACGCCATTTTTCACCGCTACATGCTCTTTAAGCTCAGCCATTACACTAGTCCTTAAACCACGCTCCTTATCACAGCGCCCCATGGAAGGCGAGTTTATTGAATTTTGGGGGGAAATCGCTAGCCAGGTTAGGACGAGGTGAGGTAGATAAAGACATGGGAGAATCAAACTCTCCGTGTGTGGTTGCAATCGGTGCGTCAGCTGGCGGCCTAGCCGCATTTCAGGAGCTTATCGAAAACTTGCCGACCGATACCGGAATGGCATTTGTGTTGCTCTCACATCTTCTGCGCGGGTTTAAGAGCCTACTTCCTGAGATTCTTTCTCGCTCGACGAAAATGTCAGTGATTCAAGTCACGGACAGGGTACAAATCCTCGCTAATCACATCTATATTCTTCCTCCGGATAAGTTTATGGAAATCGATGGAGACTCACTTCTTCTCATTCCTCGTCCAGACAAAATAGTGAATAGTGCCATTGATCATTTTCTATTTTCCTTGGCAGGAGACCAAGCTCGCGGGTCCATAGGAATTATTCTCTCCGGAGAACTTTCCGATGGCGCAGAAGGACTCAAAGTCTTGAAAGAGAAAGGTGGTATGACCATGGCCCAGACGCCCGCAACGGCCGAATCGAAAGCAATGCCGATAGCTGCGATAGAAATCGACCATGTAGATTACGTCCTTTCGCCTAAAGAAATAGCGCAGAAGTTGGGTTCCAGGAAGTGGTGTGAATCACAGATCGCCAAGAGCCCGTTGGAGGTTCTTTGGCTTAAAAAGGCAACTTAGAAAGACGACTGTTACTTCGACGTAGGACGGGGTTGATTTTGGGGTTTAACCGCGTACAACCAACCTCTTTTTTCTTTCGCCTGTCGAGTTACCAAGTAAATTCCTTCGACAAGGACCTTAAGCTCACTCCCGGATTGGCCGGTTTTCGGGAGGTTAACTGGTCAATCGGCACGGAGGGAAACCTTACGCCGCTGACACAGCTGGCAGGAGCTGACGCAGTTTTTCTGCGTACTCTTCTCTTGCCTCAGGGCATGCGGCCATATTCCAGGAATATTCTTCGAGGGCATTGATAACGGCGAAGTATTCGTCGGTGCTATCGGGTTTCAATACATAGAAGTTTGCATTTACCTTGCAGGTCGCTGCGAGTTCCCGGGTTGCCTTAGCACCGGTCATGATGGCGATGGGAAGTCCCTTCAAACTTGGTTCGTTCCGGATCTCAGCTAGAAGCTGTGGGCCCTTTTTCCTTGGCAAATTTATATCGAGAATAACAAGGTCTGGCCTCACCGAATTCGCGTACTTTCCTCTCCTCCAGAGGTAGTCGGTGGCCTCGTCTCCATTTGTTACCACTATAAGACTTGTTCCCCGGTTGCTTTCCTTCAGCGCCAGGGCGAAAAGTGTCTGGTCCCCATAACTGTCTTCGGCCAACAGGATCGTTATTGGTTTCACCAGTTCCCTCCCGTTGCGGTTTTTTCGGGCCTTTTGGGGATGGTGAAGAAAAAGGTCGATCCGATCCCCAGCTCCGAATCAATCCAGATACGCCCGCCATAACGTTCCACGATTTTCTTGCACGTCGCGAGACCAATTCCGGTACCCGGGTAGGCCTCCTGAGTATGCAGCCGCTGAAAAATCTGGAAAATTTGAGCGGCATGCCGCTTCTCTATTCCGATGCCGTTATCTTTAACTGCGAATTCCCATTCGCTCTCTTTGTCTTTGGATGAGATGTGCACTTTGGGAGGCTTGTCGCCTCGAAATTTTATGGCGTTAACGATGAGGTTTTGAAATACCTCGCCGAGCAAGGTACCGCTCGCCATGACTGTCGGAAGGCGGTTGTGACTCACTTCTGCCTTGCTAGCTTCAAGGAACATCTTAAGATTGGTGAGACACTCGTCGACCAGAGCCGAGCAATCGGTAGGCTCGTATTTCAACTCCTCTTTTCCCGTTCGGGAAAATGCCAGGAGGTCCCCAACCAAGTCCTTCATCCGTCTGGCTCCATTGATCGCAATGGTAATGAACTCACCCTCCTCTTTGTCGAGCTTACCCCGAGCGCGCTTGGCCAGAAGATCCATGTACATCGACACCATCCGCAGTGGTTCCTGAAGATCGTGAGAAGCGACGTAGGCAAACTGTTCCAGTTCCGTGTTGAGCTTGAGCATCTCATCGGCGGTTTTCTTGAGGGCGATCTCCGCCTCTTTTCTCTGGGTGATATCCTTCATTGCGAGAAGGATTAATTTTCCCGCATCCTCAGCTTCTCCCCTGGTCCTCCTTGCATTGAGAAGCATTGTCCTATAGCCAACGCCGGGAAAATCATGGCTGATTTCGTAATTCTCAAGGCCTAATTCCTCGGCAAGTACTTTCTCCAGGGCGGAACGAAGCGCGGGAATATTCCATTGTCCGCCTCCGAGGTTATAGATCTGCCTTCCCACTGTGTCCTCTGGCGAAGTACGAAACATTTCATAGAAAGACTGATTCGCGGATTTCACTTTAAGGCTGCCATCAAGCACCAAGAGGGATTCCCGCACCGTTTGCACGATGGTATCGGCGAAATCTTTGGCGCGCCTGAGAGCATCAATATCAAATATGGTGATGATCGCTCCATCGATCTTGTTTTCACCAGTCACATAGGGCCGAATCCACATGGACATCCAACGACCTTCGGCATCGTGAACCTGCCGCTCTTCGGGTTCGACGTTATCAATGACCTTCGTAATCAGGGGTACGAGATCCGGGGCATCGATATTAACCTGGATGTCACTCAACGGACGTCCGATATCATGGGGGGCCACCTTCATCACTCTTTCAACCCCTGGCGTGAAACGCCGTATGCGTAGGTCGCGCCCCACGATGAGAATTATCACACGGACGCTCATTATCACGTTATTCAAGTCGTTATTCGCGACACCCAATTGATTGTTGCGATTTTGAAGTTCATCATTGACCGTACTTAGCTCTTCATTAGTCGACTGAAGCTCCTCCTTCGCCGTTTCCAGTTCCTCATTGGTGCTCCGCAATTCTTCATTGCTCGACATAGTCTCTTCGCTGACGGACTTAAGCTCTTCGTTGGCAGCCTGTTCCTTATCGATAAGAGCTTGAAGGTACACTTCTGTGGTCGCAAGCGCCGTCTCTAGTTCGGCGACCCGGTAAGAGGCCGTCTCACGTTGATGTCTGTGGCTCTTCTTCTCCGGTGGTTGAGCTATTAATTCGGAAGATGTTTCCCAGAATAAAACGACGAAATAACGCTCGTTCGAGTCAGCCACCACGATTGGAATCACTTGCACACGGGCGGTGATAACGTTGCCGTTAGATCCAATGCGCACTCCTTCCTTTCTGACACTTACATTCTCTTTCTTGGCCTTGAGAATGGCCGCGCGAAGCTCAGGGAGAAGGCCGGGACGCGCCATCTTCAGGAGACTGTGGCTCATTTCGCCAGGGGGGAGCCACAGATAGGCGTCCGTGCGCCCCGAGACCTGGAGAACTTCCATGTCGTCGTTGATGACGACACCGTCTGGGGCGAAGTATGTGCGAATGGCACGCTCACTTTCTCTCGCAAGGTCAAATCGGTTGGCCGTGGCTGCGGCATTCGGCACTTCCAGGTTAATGATAGGCTTATGTTCCCCACCACGAACTTTCGCAAAATCAAAATGCGGAAGACCTAGCGCTAATTTCTTGGAAAAAATCTTGTGCTTCGAGTCCGTTCCGGCGAAGAGCTCGCCGGATGTTCCAAGGCTCTCTGACGTTCCGAGTAGCAGGAAGCCTGTAGGCTTCAAAGAATAATGCAAAAGCGAGAGCACACGCTTTTGCAAGGTGGACTCGAAGTAGATAAAAACATTTCGGCAACTTATCAGGTCAAGCCCGGAGAAAGGGGGATCGGTGGCAATATTGTGCTTAGCAAAAACGCACATCTCGCGCACCGTCTTACTTATCTGAAAGCCGCCATCCACTTTGTTGAAAAAACGCCGGCGTCGTCCATCCGAGACATCATTCATTACGCTCTCAGTGTAGATACCGGCACGTGCCTTCTCGACGGCCTGTTCACTGACGTCGGTGCCGAAAATCTGGATGGGGAAAGTTTGTTTTTTATCACTGATAAATTCCAAGAGGCACATGGCGATGGAATAGACTTCTTCGCCAGTGCAACAGCCGACCACCCATGCCCTGATCGGCACATCGGGAGATCTGTTTTTCATGAGGCGGGGGAAGAAATCCCTTGATAACGACTCAAATACCTCGGGATCGCGAAAGAAGCTCGTCACCTTGATAAGCAGATCCTCTTGGAGCGCATCCACTTCAGAGGCGTTATTCTTCAGAAAAGTTACGTAGTCGGCGATTTTGTCCAGCTTGTGGAGCACCATGCGCCGGTCAATGCGGCGTTCGATAGTACTCTGTTTGTAAAACGTGAAATCGAGGCCAGTAACTCGGCGTAGCAACTTCAGAATGGTAGAAGTATCTTCTCCCGCTTCTCCCGCTTCTCCCGCCCGGTGCATAACGGCATGGCGGCCGATTGCTTGAAGCTCCTTCGCAATTCCTTCGGGTGGCAGAATGAAGTCGACGCAGTCCACGGCAATTGCAGATTTCGGCATGCCGTCGAACCTCGCCGATTTGTCCTGTACGAAAGTGATTCCCCCTTCGGCCTTGATTTCAGAAAGTCCTTTCGTGCCGTCGGAACCCGTTCCCGAGAGGATGACACCAATCGCCTTGTTCTTCCGTTCCTTGGCTAGCGAAAGCAGGAAAATATCAATGGACGCCGGGTGCGTCTGCCCGTCCAAACGCGGACTCAGCTTCAACACGCCATCCGAAAAGGTCATGTTTGAATTCGGAGGAATGATATAGACGTGGTCGGGCGCAACCATCATCCCGTCAACGGCTTCTGCAACTGTCATCTTGGTTGCCCGAGCTAGAATGTCGGAAAAGTGGCTCTCATGGGTGGGATCAAGGTGCTGGACGACGACAAATACCATGCCCGTATCGGACCGCAGACTCTTGAAGAGCGCTTGGAGAGCTTCAAGGCCACCAGCCGACGCTCCGATACCAACAACGGGAAATGACTTTGTTTTTGGCTGTTCTTTCTCTCTAAGTTCTTCGTCAGGCGTTTGACTATCTTTCCCATCTTTCGCAATATTCTTCGTGCCACGTGTGGTCGGGGGCGCCACCAATTTCTTGGTGGAAGCGGCGACAGGAATACGCCCTACACTGTGCTTGGTACCTGAAGGTCCCCCTCTGGTTTTCTTGACCATACTTCGATTCTCATCATAGAGCTATATTGGCTCCACAGCTCTAACATGGCACATCAGGGAAGAGAATAAGTTTCCGGCACTTAGCAATGCCTCCCCAAAATAGAACTTTGCTGTGCCTGCGAACAATTTTTCCAGAATTCTTAGGTGGCCTTTTATGGGGGTCCAGGAACACGAAAGGCTTCCCTCAACGGCTTCGAGGCCATTCGATCAGATTTTCCCGATTTGCATGAGGCAGGTTTCAGGAGTGAAAGCCCGGAACACGATCTGGACTGCGCCCCTAACGTCGGACGATATTCCTCACAAGATGAGAAGGGGCCTGGTGGCGTCGTTATCTGATTTCCCTTTGAGTGAGACGGATAAAGCTCTGAGTTGTTCGCAGGCGAGCGCTCTTCTATCAAGCGCGAAGTCTGAAATCATCGAGATATGGGAGGCGCGCTGCCGGCAGGAAGTTCCGGCAGCCAAGGACGTCCCCCGCCTCGCCCTTGTAAACTCGGTCCCTGATTTCTTGGAGCAGCTGGCGAAAACGCTTAGTTCTCCAGAGTCATACGCCCAGGCTGAGTCTAATGCCGAGATAGCCTGCTTACACGGAGAAGAGCGCGCGAAACTTGGCCACTATACGCTCGACGAGGTTATCCGCGAGTATCAACTGCTTCGGGAAGTCGTCGTTAGACGATTGGAAGCGGATCGTCCGATGGCCACGTCGACACAGGAAATGCTCCATTCTTTCATCGATCGGGGTATTCGAAAGGCGGCGGCTCGCTACTCGCAGCTAGGACGGGAAGAACTCCGTTTGGTCAACGACCACCTCAAGAGTCGTAATGCCGAGTTAAACATCGTCAATAGCGAGCTTGAGCAATTTGCCTATGTAGCAAGCCATGACCTTCAGGAACCGCTGCGTTTGGTGTCCCTTTACTTGGATCTGCTTTCCAAACGCCATGGGGAAAAGCTTGATGAAGAAGCACAGGGGTTTGTCCAGATTGCGGTAAAGAGCGCCAGGAGGATGAAGGCCCTTATCGAGGACGTGCTCTCCTTTTCTCGAACCGGGAGGGAGGATCTTAAATTTGCGCCCACCGACTGCCAGCTTCTTGTGGACAAAACGATCGAAAGTCTTCAGCCCCTCTTACAGGAAACGGACACTAAAATTACACGGGATCCCCTTCCCACTATCAACGCGAACGAGGTCCTCATCGGACAGGTATTTCAGAACCTTATTAATAACGCCGTCAAATTCCGTGGTGCCAAAGCGCCCCGCATCCATATTTCGGCTCAAGAGAGAAAAACAGACTGGGAATTTTCGATCAAAGACAATGGTATCGGAATCGAGAAGGAGTATGCAGACCGCATTTTTCTGATTTTCCAGCGGTTGCATGGTCCGGAGAAGTACCCAGGCACTGGTATCGGACTGGCTCTCTGTAAGAGGATCATTGAGCGCTACAAAGGACGCATCTGGGTGGAATCGGAACCTGGAGAGGGGTCCTGCTTTTTCTTCAAGATTCCAAAAAGCACGAATGGTAAGGGGATCGCGACGTGAGGCCGATTACTATCCTCTTGGCTGAAGATATTCAATGAAGTTGCGGAGCTTTCAATCGCTCAACAGCTTCTTGGAAACTCTGACATGAAGACGACTTTGGTTTACGCCAAACGCCACGCGGGCGCTTTGACCAAAGTTGTACATGGATATTGGGACCGAAAGGCCGCACTGCTTGCAACTGCTTGCAGTGAGGAAGAAAACCAAAAAAAAGAGGCCTCGTTGCTTGCAACTGCTTGCAACGGGCCTACTGAAAACCGTAAATAACTAATATTATTTCTGTTTTCGGGAATTAAGTGGAGGTGGGGGGAATCGAACCCCCGTCCGCAAGTGATCCACTTGAGCCACTACATGCTTGTTCCCTGAAAGTTACCGGCGGCTATCTCAGGGACCCGATTGCCGTCCGGTTCGCCCCAGAAAATCTAAGCTTGTAGCGCTGAGACACCGCTACTTGCCGATCCCACTAAAATTGCGCCCCATCGCAGTCCATGGGAGAGACCACTAGGGACGGGCTATCCTATAATTAGGCAGCCATTGCGAATTGACTTTCGTCAGTTCATTGTTTTGTCGCTTTTTTTAAGAGTCAGCAACGAACTCTGCATGCGACCCAGAGTTTCAGCACCCACGTCGAAGCCTGGTCACCCCCGACTAATCAATCAACTTGAAGTTAAGTGTTAAGCCTCAACGTCGACTCCCTTCTACATCATTGCTGCAATTACTTCTACCTGTCCCGGAAAGGTGCCGGTTGACTTGGCGATTGGGCTCGATAGGGTTGGGTTCGATAGACTTCGATTTCTATGGGGGATTTATGAATCGTTTCTTGGCTGGTTTTCTTTTGTTGTCCGTTCAAAGTTTCGCTGCAGATACTGCGTTTATCTGCAATTCCACGCGACTGTCCGAAGGGGCGCTTTTGTTTGTGAATGGGAAATTTTCCGACGCAACGGAAGCGACCATCACTGTGCTCGATGCTGCGAAGGCTGTTACCGACACGTTGGCAGCGCATACGGTGACTTCTGGTACTACGGGGACCACGCTGACTTTTAAACCTTCTACCGAGATCGATTGGACTAAAGAAAAAAACTGCTACGTCAGCAGAACGCGGATTGAGCTGTCGGACCTAGTCGAGGACAAAGGTGACATCACTGGCAAAGCCTCGCGCGCGATCGATATCGTGGTCGATCCGGCCAAGCCTTCTTGCAGTTTCCCAAGAGTACGGCCGGCACCTCCTGAAAAAGTAGTATGTGCTCCTGCTGAATTGACGGCGCTGATTCCCTAGTAGCTGCCAACGCGTTGGGCATAGCTCTCTTGGTCATGGGTCTTTAACCTGGAGTCTCCCCAGGAGAATTCTCATGAAACTCGTCGTTATCTTGACCGCTTTGTCGTTCAATTTAAGTGCGCACGCGCTACCGCCACTAGAGTATCTGGAAGGCTACGTTAAAGGCGATACGACTTGTAACTACCTCACCGATGTTTACGAAGCGGCGAAGAATGGGAATTCGCAGGAATACGATCGTACCGATTTCCATCGGCAGTTTAAGGTGATGGCTCGGGGATATAAGCAATTTGCCGGCAAAGTTTTTGACCGCAACTACAATTTCACCAAGTTTGAAGGCAAAGGCGCCAAGGGCAGCACCTCAGCTAAGTTGGATCAAGATACGGCAATCAAGAAAATTACTTGGACGATTACCGTCGAATCCGAAGACGACAAGGGCGTGAAAACGACCAAGGCTACCAGCTCGGAGCTCACTCTTTCGAAGGGTACTTGGGACGATTATCAAAAAGGTCTCGACGTTGAATTCAAAGCCGTCAAAGCAGACGTAGACAGCTACATCACCCAAACCCGCCTGCAACTCGATTACACCTGGGAAACCCTGCGCGACCAATACGCCAAGAGCTACTGCTGCTGCCACGATTGCCACGTCGATAAAGTCGAAAAGGGTACTGAGACAGCGACGGGCAATATCACAGCCAAGGGCAACTTAAAAAAGCTCGAATTCTCCTACCCAAAGATTTCCACCGACTACCAATTCACTGGCCGTGAACCAAAGAACATCTGATCTATTTGACTGTTTCAAAATTTGGAAACTGGAGCCCGAGCTATGCCTACCGTCCAACACAACGCACAGAGACTGCGCTGTTATCTCGAGCAGCGCCGCCATCATAATAGCCATTCACCCCATAGAAGTACCATGCCCCTGCACGATAGCCCGAATTGACTGTGGCGGACCAAAATGCATCTCCAATATTGGGAACCACAAAACGAATGCCATTTACCTCCGCCAGCTTAAAATCATAAATGGTGGGAAGTCGCCAAATCACAGAGGGACTTCTGGATGTTGCTGTCTGCCTCAATCCGCCTTTCATTGCATCGTACTCGGAAGGCGTCTCAATACCAGATGCCTCTGCACACCAGCTTTCTGGGGTTACCTGATTCTGGTTAACTGAATTATCGCAATAGTTAGACGGATCCGATTCTCCAAACGGGCCGCCTCCACTGTTACCGCTTGCCCGACACCAATTTGCGTACCCGAGACGATCGCTCCATAAGAGCTGGGTTCTTTCGTCGCGCCAGACTTCATGCGAACCGTCGTAAGTGACCAACTTCCAAAGGCCTTGTCCTGCGTTGCCGTGAACGGCCCCGTCCCACATAGAACGTTCCGAATTCGCAAGAAAACAGTCGGCTACTCGGCCCGCCACGGTGCTTTGAGAAGTTCCGCATGCTCGGGTCGGGCGGTTAGCCTTGATGACGCTGTCCCCGTTGTAGCCCTCATCGTCGACCATTATTTTGGGAATGTTCCGGTAACCGACGAAGAGTGTCTCTAACCCCAACGACAATTCCTGGAGAATTGTTTTCTGAGGGGCAGAGCGATCCCTGTGCATCTGGCTCGCCATGTGGTTTGCAAACAAGGATGGACTCTCAATTTTTCCAGTTAGCCCTGGTCCGCACGAGGCCAAGCCGAGCGGAATGAGAGATAGGGTAAGTGCCCGCAAAATGATTTCGGGGGGGGACATGAAAAGAAATCGGTCGTAACTAGTTGGAACATGAGTGGTTATTTCGGTGCAATGGCATGTGATCTAGATCACACCTCCCCACGCTCGAATTTCCAAACTTTTGCGCTTTTTTGGCGCAGTGCATTTTTTGCCGTTATTAAAGAATCACTACTTTAGTGATGCGTAGGGGGTTCTCGCATCGCCAAAACCGCCCGGCCGGACTTTCGGGTTCGGCCGGGTTCCCTTCACGACCCTCTAAAACTACTTCCGCTCGACGATATACCCGACCGAAGTAGAGTAGCCCGTGCTGATATTGTACGACTCCAACACAAACTCACGATCATCGCCGCGTGCGGCCTGCCACACACGTCCCATGCCGTGCGAACTGATTCGGTTGGTCGATTGACGGAGCGGGCCCACAAAGAGCAGCTCGCGCGCGAGGTCACTTAATTTATTTTTGACCTCCGGCATATTCAGGTCAGACACCTTGATCAGCCGGTACTCATTCGCCGGAAAATGTCCCTGCCACGCTGGAGCCACTCGGGTGGTGTATTCGCGTTGCTCTTCCCGCTGAACGATCATTTCTCTGACTTTTGGAATAATTCTAAAGTCCTCGCCATAAGCCTCACGCATCGTGCGAGAAACACCCGCAATCGCGCGGCTCAATAACTGCCCTGGACCATCCGTGAGAGGGATCTCGATAATCTGCAAGTTACCGGATCGTAAGCTTTGCGCATTGATTGGCTGCACTTCTCGATGACTGGGGTCGGTGTAGGACTGGAACGTCCAGCCGACAACATCCTGGGTGAGATCGAAATTAAAAACTAAATCTCCAGCTAAGCGATCATCCCGACGATAAGACCGCTGCCAAGGCTCGCCTTCGAACGCGAAGCTTCCGCTCTCCGGCAGCGTCCACTCAACATCCGCAACACCATCTTCGTCCTCCTCGAAGCTCACACCCAACGGCGTCACGTCACCAGTGTTGAACGACGCTTCTGGGTAATAGACCGGAAGATTAGGCGATTGGCTCAGGGGTCCGGTGAGCCGAATGATCTGTGATTCCAACTTGCGAATCGTCCACTCGTGGCCAGTGCCGGGATCTTGGATGATTTCCCATTCCATGCGAACGCGGGCCGGATTCTGGGCTGTCGGCTCTGCCACTAGTTTTCCTTCGAGCTCGAGATAAAGACGACAGAGCTTGTCAGCCGCAGCGTGGGAGCCCGAGGCAATAGTTAAAAGAAATAGAGAAATATGAAACAGTTGAGCTCGAAACATGAGGCGGGCGTTCTATCAGTAGAGGGTTTTTAAATCAATTGCCGGCTAGCGCGACCGTTTCGGAAATAATTTCCACAACATATATAATAGAATTATGAAAACAGCCGCCAAACGCAGTGAGTCGAACTCCAGCATTGCCCACCAAATTGCTAAGCGTCTCCTGAAGGATGCTAAGAGCCTGAAGAAAGACTTCGACGCCGCCGAGCCGTTTCGCTGCTGTTATGTCGACGATTTGCTGCCGGAGAAAGCAGTTTCGGGTTTGACTGCGCAGCTTCCTCCTATGAATCAGATGCTGCGCCGACGAACGCTGAGAGAAAGCAAAAGAGTCAGTGTGCAAGTCGCCCAACAGGATTCTACTTTTGCGGAATTGCTCACCGCCTTTAACGATCCAGAAGTTCTAGCAGCAATCGAAACGGTGACAGGTCTTAAGCCGCTACTAGCCGATCCCTCGCTCTACGCTTCGGGATTATCGGTCATGGGCAAAGGCGATTTCCTAAATCCACATTTGGATAACTCGCACGACGGCGATCAAAAGAATTACCGCGCTATTAATATTCTTTATTACTTGTCTGAGAACTGGCCGGCTAACGAAGCTTCGGGTGGGAATCTCGAACTCTGGAGCGAAGACTTTCAAAATCTCCAAGTAGTGAGCTCTGAATTTAATCGTCTGGTGATTATGGAAACGCACGATGGCACCTGGCATTCTGTCAGCCCCGTTTTAATTGACGGGTTAAGAGTATGCATATCGACGTATTATTTTACCGAGAAGTCGCCGCACCCTTACCAATTCCGTCACGTCACCACTTTCCGCGCGCGCCCAGGACAAGTGATTCGCGATGCACTTTTAATTGCAGACGGTTGGTTGAGAAATTACATCGGCAAGCAATTTCCCTCGACACTGAAAAACAGCAAGCACCGACTTAAGAAATAGTTACGGCTTGATGGACCTGGTGGCGATAAAGCCCTTAAAGAACTTGTCAATCGGCACGCTGCCGCCCCAATTGTCTTCGTACAGGTCCGCAATGAGAAATCCAGCGGCTGTCTGACCGCCCAATTGATCTTCTAACGAATGCGCAAAATTAATCGGCTCGCCGGGATACCACTTCTGGCGCTGCTCGTCGGTTAAATCCAAATCCGAATGCGGCATCGTGAACTTTAGCTGAAACGTTCCTTGCTTCTCCAAATCTGGATCAAAGAGATTGATAATCGGATTCGAAAATCCACTCAGCATGAAGCCGTTTTTCTTTAGCACGCGAAAAGATTCGCGCCACACCGACAAAATCTCCTCAGCAAAGCAGTTCGAGCAAGGATGGAAGATCCAATCAAAGGTGTCGTTGCGAAAGGCGCTTAAGTCGCGCATGTCGCCTTCAACTGTATTTATCGTAAGCCCTTCGCGCGCAGCGACTTCCTGATCGCGCGCTAATTGCTTGGGGGAATTATCGAGCACCGTCACTTCCGCGCCCGCGGCTGCGAATATCGGCGATTGCTGCCCGCCGCCACTGGCCAAGCATAAAACCTTGCTGCCCTTCATCTGCGCCGGGAACCATTCTCGAGGCACTGCCTTTTTCGGCGTCAAAACCACCGAAAAATCTCCCAGACGCGCACGCGCGATTTCTTCGCTACTCACGGGCACTGTCCAGCGGTCCTTCGTGTCGACCAATTTGTCCCAAGCCACTTTGTTGTATGCGCGTACGTCCATAGTGCCTTCTTAATAGACCAAAAAAACACGCCGGCCAATTCTCATCGCAGAGAATTGGCCGGCGCTAGTTTGACTGTGCTGTTCGATGAGGGACTACTCTCGTCGACTAGCCAGACTGGTTCACCGCGACTAGCGCGATTGAATCGTGAATACTGGATTTGGTTCGCCTTGAAGGGTCATGGTGGCGTCGAAAGTGCCGCAGAAACCATATCCTTCACGAACGCTTGCTTCCCAACGAGCAGGCTTAATGTCTTTGCAGCGACGGAAAGAGTGGTCTTCGAGAACTACCGAGTACCGAGCTTCCATACCGGCTTTGCCTGCCTTTTTAGGCAAATTGGCGATGTAGGTCGTCGTTCCGCAACGGTCCATTGAAATGTCCGTAATCGTCAGATTCTTCACAACTGGCTTGGAAGACTCTGGAAACACAACTTGTACGATCATTCCGGTCGGTTGTTTTTGACCATCGCGCTTTGTCAAAGTAAGGTCCACGCGTTCTGCATGTTCAAACGCTTGAGTTGCCGAGACGATTTCCATGTCTTCAGCCGTCAGGATGGGGCGTTCCCAGCCTGGTGCGTAAATAGCAAACGAGTTGGCGCTAAGCGTAATTGCAGCGGCGAATACCGCGAATAGATTTTTCATTGGATAACTCCTCTAGGGTTTAAAAGTTTTTTAAGTTCGTTGTCGAACAAGTGAGAAATTATCGCTGCCGCTGGATAAGAATAAATTATTTGATTTGCGCGCTAGCCATCTGTTTTTCTTATGGCTTACACGGTGCTTTAGATGGCTTTCTGTTAACATAGATATTCATGACTAAAACCGCCTTCCCCCTTTTAGCCCTGGTTTTATCGACGACACTGCACGCGGGTAATGAATTCATTGACCCGTTTGATTGCCGTTTCGACCTGTTTTCGCGTCATCGCCGCATCCAGCAAGAAATGCTGCGCCCCCGTTCTAAGCCATTGAGCGTGCCTGTCAGTTTGCTCAGGCCTACAGGCGATAAGCGCTTCGGTACGGGGATGGTGGTGCAATTAATAAATGGCGATAAAGTGACGGCATTTTCGAATGCTTCTAGCGCCACACCTGAAATGATTTGGCAGCATCTTCAGCAAAAATACCGTGGCCAGACCTTGCGCCCATTGTGGTGGGGAGAAGTTGAAATTCAAAAGCAGGAAGACGAGGGAAGTCCGGGTCGCATTGTGCGCGCTCGCGCTTTACCGGTCCAACTGTCCCCATTTTCCCGACCAAACCCGCACACCGAGAACAACGTCGAACACCTCGTCGAAGCGCTCACCGCCATTGGGCCAGGCCTAGTCGATCCCACCGAAGTCAGAAAATCCCCGGTTTCGCGAGCAAAAAGCGTACCTCTCATTCAGCTGGCGCCATTCATCACAAGTCGGCGCGCCGTGAACGACGTGCTGGTACCCATTCAGGGAATTCTGCAGAGTTGCTTGAGAGATCGGAATGAGTACCCAACCACCGCGCGACAGTTCCTGGACGCCTTCTCAACCAATATGAAAACGTTTGCGGCCCATCAAAAGAATTTTAGCTCGGTGTTGCTTGGACTTGAAAACGACGGACTCATTGCCACCGACAAACGCCGGGATCTCGAGTTGCTCTTTGCCGAAATGCTTTCTACCGACCACCAACCCAATCGCTACCTGGGTGAAGCGCTTCACGGCGAATTGAGCGCCTTGCAGGAGAGAATTCGCTACGTCGTTGCCAATCCAAACGACCACGTAGAAATCATTGAACCTGGCACTATTCTCCAGACTACAGGCAGCGAGTCCCCCGCCGGCCAACAGGTCGATCAGCCTGCAAGAACCACCCTCGCGCCGTAAATCGCGCTAGACCGCTTCCGCGAAAACAGCTAATCCGAAGCGGGAGATTAACATGCAAAAGTTTTTCATCGTTCTCGCTCTTATCGGGAGCAGCTTAAACTGCGCCTTTGCTAAAGCCACCATCATCCAAGCCAAGGAATTTTCTTCGGTCCAAAATCTCACCAAGCAGCTTGCTAAGAAATTTGATCCGGCAGAAGTGTTAGTCGTTTTTGATATCGACAATACGTTGCTACAAATGGATGGCGATTTGGGAAGCGACCAGTGGTTCCAATGGCAAACCGGTCTCTTAGAAACAACGAACGCGGCTAAAGTAGCAGCAGATTTTTCGGGCCTCCTCCGAGTACAAGGCTTGCTCTTCACGGTAGGAACGATGTCGCCACCGGGCGGCAAAGCGCAGGTGCAAACCGCTCTCGAAATTCGCCAGCGCTTCCCCACCATCGTTCTCACGGCGCGTGGTTGCACCTATGAACCCGGCAAGTCGTCGAGCTTCCGAGATGCCACTCACCGTGAATTAAAACGCAATGGATATGAGTTTGAATCGTCGGCAATCGAGCCAAAAGCCGGATACGGCGGCGCCTTTGAACCCTACGATGCCCAATCGATTGCAAAGCTAGGACTGACCGACGCTGAGAAAAAGCAAATGAAGGTGTCAGACAAGCCGTCGCGCACTTGCTACAACAACGGCACCTTCATGACGAGCGGCCAGCACAAAGGATTGATGTTACGCACTCTCTTACAGAAGACCGGCAATCTGAATCGTTTCAAAGCCATCCTTGCTGTCGACGATAAAGAAAAATACTGCGTCCAATTCGAAGAAGCCTTTAACAACAAGGCCGAAGTCCGCTGCGTGCGTTATGGCGCCGCAGACAGTCGGGTTAGCGCCTTTGATGCCGGCGATAAGAAAGCCGTCACCCAAGGTTGGCAAACTCTGAAAAAAGCGATGACTGAGTCTTTACCTTCGGACTGGAACTAGAATTCCTTATCCAGAAATTTAATACGTTCTGCAATCCAATCGCGGCGGTAGTCCTCATCGAGTACCGTCGCGATATCTTTCGCCCCATCCCACAGTCCCCACCGCGCAAGGTTGCGCACACACGCGCCGCTTCGGCGCAAAGGCTCCAAGCGCTCGGCAAACAAAGACTCCAACTGCTTTTCATTGAGCTTCCCAGCACGCAGTTCCTTCCAGCGCGTCGAGACTTTCTTGGCAAACCCCACTGATTTATTTTGATACAACCGCTCAAAAAGATGATTGCTCTCTACGGGCCACCAATCGGTGGCGGGCGTTTTGATGCCGTGCCATTCGTAGCCCCACGTGCCATCCAAGTCCCATGGAATAAAATAGAACTTGTCGCCGCCTTTGCCACCCTGTTGGGCAAGATAATAGTTCTTGGTGATATTGTCCGCACCGCTCACCAATAAAACAAATATCCAGAAATCAACCGCACTATCGAGATCAAGTTTTCCGCCAATTTCTTTAGAAAATTCTTTATCCGAGGATTCGACAACAAACTGTACGAAATCCTCTAGAGGTTTGAGCGAACCCTTCTTGGGATGCGCGAGCTCAAACCCGTCATGCCAAGTTACTTTCTCTTTTGTCGACGAGACGGGCGAGCTTTTGCTGAAATTAGCGTCGTAATCGATAGCCTTGTAAAGCAGTGATTTTTTATCTAACCGCAGCAGATCACCATCCACGCGTTCCGTAAGCTGATAAGCCCCTGCATACTCACCGTTAAGAATCACTTCGACGGGCGAACCCTTCACCACATTCTGGGCCAAACCACCTGGGCCGCGCGGTCGCATCATCAAATACGCGGCATGGCTCACACGGTTTCTCACTAGGCTTTTGTCTTTGTAGGATGCATCCAAGATCCAATCGCTCGCCTTGCGCAACTCCAACAACGAGATCTCGCTCTTTAATTCAAAACTATAGGGCTTTTTGGGATAGAGCCGGGAGCTGGCCCCTCGTACTTTGATGCCAATTTTTAAATCAGACATAGTGAGAGAGGGCTTCGCGGAAGTAATGCGAATGGAACCATCGTTTCTTTCATCGCTAATGGTGGCGGCTGTAATCTCCACGATCGGCAACTCGGTAAAGATAAGTGTGTATGTTTCACTCTTGTCGCCGTCTTGCCAGGTGAAAGTCTTCTCGTCGCCAGAAGCAGCATTGAAATCGATTTTGTCGCCAGAGGAGTAGGTTGTTCCTTCCCAAGTACACTTCTGACCTTTGCTGGGTAGGTACTCGACCTTGGCCTTGCCGACTCCGCTCTTCGCATCCACCGAGAGAAAAAACCTTTTTCCCAACCGGTCATAAGGAGCACTCACTCCGCCGATCTTTAGCATCGGTGATGCAGCGGAATTCCCGGCCACCACGGCGCCTGAACAAACTAACCCCACCAAAAAAACTATAGACCTCATCCTTTTGCCCCTCCCCATCAACAACCGAGTGGATTATAGCCATGCCATGAGCGAACTACATCAGGTCGGCGTGTCAGAAGAATCCAGAGCGAAAGCGGAACGGCTGGAATCGCATTTTCTCGAGGCAGGTCTGCTCGACGCGCGCAAGAAAAGTTGGGACGTGCTGCATAAGATCAAAGCGCGCGTGCAAGAAGGCATGACCGAACGCGAAGCGATGAAGATGGCGTTCGAAGTTTTTAAGGAAAATGGCGTGACCAAACATTGGCACAAACCTTATGTGCGCTTTGGACCTGGCACTGCTCTAAGTTTCAATGATCCGCTTCAAAGCGATTATCGTCTGCAAAAAGACGACCCGTTTTATATCGACTTAGGCCCCGCGTGGCTGGATGAAGAAACGGGAATCGAATACGAAGGCGATGTCGGCGACACATTTGTCTTTGGCACTAATGAAGAAGCGACTAAATGCATCGAGATGTCTCGTCAGCTTTTCGACGAGTGCAAAGAGGAATGGAAGGCGCGCCAGATAACCGGTGCGCAAATCTATTTGTTCCTACAAAAACGCGCAGCCGAGGAAGGCTACACCTTAAAGGAAAAAGTCGATGGCCACCGCCTGAGCGATTATCCGCACGCTAAATACACGTCGGAGCGATTAGCCATTTTACCCTTCACTCCCAGCCCGTCATTCTGGGTACTGGAAGTGGAATTAATTCACGGATCGGGCACCCTAGGCGCCTTCTACGAAGACCTACTCTTCTAGGTGCCCATCTACTTTCCGGCCGGAAAGGAAAAGGGTGTCCCGGTGCCAAAAGATACCCAGCTCTTTTCCGGCCGAAAAGTAGATGGGCACCTTTTAGGATTTCTAGTCGGCGGTTGGAGCGACGTCTACGTGCTGGTACCACTTGTGCCACCACGGGCCTTCCAACATGATTCCGTACTTCCACCAAAGCTGCGGCATGTAGAGGAACAAGTATTTAGCGCGGCCGCCCTGGTACTTGATCGAATCCCACACCCCTGGCGACGGACCAAAATCCAGCGACGGACTACCTGGCGCTGCGGTGGCCATAATTCCCATCGAGAATAAATTGGGGCCTAGGCTATCAACCGCCAAGTTAGGAAGTTGTCGCGCGTGTCGCTGTTCTCCCGGAGAACTTGGATCTTTGGGAGCTGGCACCGGTTGGCTGTCGAGAGGAACCACAGGCACCACAGGACGATAGTGCTCGTCGAGTTTGCGTCCTGAGTAGGTGCCTTCGCGCAGTGCTGAACCAAACACCGACCCCAATCCCACCAAAATCCGCGTCGATGCATCGATCTTTCCACCCTCAGGCAAAAATGTATCGCCCATCGCAGCCATGAATTGATCGCCGATATTGATAGGCACTTCTGCCTGTTCTGGATCGCTGAACATCGGTGGATCGAAGTTCGCTCCGCTCAGACACGCCCAAAGAATAATGCGCGCGTCCGGAGCGAATGCTTTGCGAGCTGCCTCGCGTAGAGCTTTGCGATTGTGCGTCAGCCACTCGTGATCGATCCAACCTGATCCTAAGAACGTTTTGAGATTCACGGACACCGCTTGCTCAGTCGAGCCGCCGGCAGTGCCATCGGCCATCTGCGTGTAGAGCATGCCCGGTCGACCGTGCGTCATGATTTTCAAATAACGAATCGGCCCGTGCACTTCAGAGTAACGCACTAGTTTTGCGATTAAATCTTCCGGAGATTCAAAGTTCTGCACATTGTATCGATCGCCGTAGAGCTTTTTCTCACGCTGGTGAGTGAAATCTGCGTGCGCGCCAAAATAGAGCAACGTATCAAGCGGACTAATTCCCACCATCGATACGGCACTCTCGTTGGCTTCTAGCGTCGGAAACGCATGCGCCTTTTCAACTTGGTACATGTAGTTGAAATCGGGATTGGTGTGACCCAAGAGCATCGTCTCGTTGATCAGCAAGTAATCCAAACCGGCGTAGCCCAATCCAACTGCAGGAGCTCCAAGTGCCCGCCAAAAACCGGGACGCACTCGATAGAAGTCTTTTGCTGCTCCAATCGGATTGATCATGTTTTTGAACTTTTTGGAGAGTCTCACCGTGCTGCCGCGGAACGTTGCTTCGTACTCTGACGTGGCAGTCGGATTTGCAGCCCGAGCTCTGGCGAGTGCTGCTCTATCCTGCCACAGCACAAGTGCCGAAGTGACTAGGCCCAGCGCTGCTCGGGCGCGGATTTCATTCGCAGTTACCTCAACGCCCATGCGTTGGTATTCCTCGGCAATGCTGCCCGCGAAAGCTAGCTGATAACCTGAATAGGCCATCATCAACTGACTTAATAGACGAGTAGAATTGAATTGGAATCGCCCGGTAGCATTAAGAAGCCATTGGCCGACTTTGCCCATGCGAGATGTCGCTAGTTTTGCAGTCGGCGTGACTATTGGCAATCGAGGCAACACGCTGAGCACCATCATGGCGTCGACAGCGCTGTCCATATTGGCCAAGCCCGAGAATCCCGCAACACGGTAGCGATCTACCAAATTGGAACTCGCACTCACTGCTATAACTCCACGCGAAATCCACGTGATCGTTTTTCCTGCAATAGTAAGTGCGCGAATCGCCCCCACCGTCGCTGGCATCGCCGTCGCACTCGCACCGCCGGTATAAATCACCGACACGGCTTCGCCGACTAAGAGCGCACTCAATGCTGCTGTCGTAATAGTGTTCTTATTTACCCAAGCGCGAGTGATTCCTTCGCTGCGCTCGATCTTTAAAAGTGCGCGCATTTCATCCCAATGCGCTGGCTTCACCAACGGACCAGAAGCCGAATAGCCATAGGCAATTCGCTCGAGAAGGTCTGCGTACTTTGGGCAAGTCTTGGATCGCTCCATTGCCGCAGCCACTGCGGAATTGGTGAGCATCTGAATGGTGCTTAAAGAGCCCCCAATTTCAGCCACTCCATCTGCCTCACGCACCGAAACTAACTTGCGCGCCAAATGTCCAAGTGCCTTGCGCACTTTGGCTAGCGACTCGGTGGAACGGGCTTCTTTCCATGGATTGAGCTTTTGCCAGCTGCTGCTCGAATTATCGAAATTTTGCTCGAGCTTATCGATCGATAGCATGTAGGAGCCCAAGAAATTCTGGGTTCGTACTTGCAGCGCATCGGGAGCGAGCTTTGCGAGCAGTTGCCCGTCTTCGGTGCGGCCTTCTGGACTTAGTTGTCTATTGGGAGAAGCTTCATTTAAGCGCGAGCGAATATCTTGAACGCCTAACCAGAATCGAACTTGGTCTTCGGTTTTGGTTAGCTCGTTGAGCTTTTCCTGGATGTCGACAGGCGCATTGAGCACTCGTCTCGCCAGTTCGAGCTTTAAGATCTGCAGCTGTTGGCTCGGATCAAAATTCTCGCCGTTTTGTTTTAGTAAACCATCGTAAGGAGATTTCTCGGTACTAGCGATGAAGTCGTTCTTCTCGATCGCATCAATGCTCTTACCCAATTGCCCGTACTCGACGATAGACTGGCCGTCCGCAGGCGGTCCCAATTTTTTGAGAGAATTGAGAATAAGGACAGCTGCAGCGTCCCCTTCTCTGCGTTTGAGTTGCGCAAATTGTGCGGAGAGCTCACCCAGCTTGCCCGAAATTTCGGTGACACGCGCAACTTGGCTATCGCCCAAAGCAGTTCGCTTTTTATCCCAATCCAAAAACGTTCGAAGCAGCTCGTGGCTGAAAAACTTAATTTCACCGTTGATTTGGTAAGTCGCAGTTTCTTGCCGCAGCCGCATCGCGGTCACGAGATTTTGCAGCGCAATGAATCGCGTCATGCACGAAACCGACTCCACACTTCCCGGAGCGCTGGCGTTAAAATCGTCCCGCAGATGCGCGACCGACATGACTAATTCATGTAGGAAGTCTCTCCCAGCGTCTGGAGGCAGAAATCCATACTCTTTCCAATTTCGAAAATCGGGTACATACGACATCTCCCGAAACGAATCCGCAATCAGCTGGTGTTTCAGCTTCATGACGATATCGGAAGCAGCGACGAAATCTTCTTTGAGGAGAAATTTTTCAGCCTGATCGAGCAGACCCGTAAGGTCCCTATTGCCGAGGGCCGGCAAATACTCATGCATCCGCGAAATGTCTTCGGCTAAATCGTCGACAACTTCTGAATCTGTATCAGCTGCAAATGTTAAAAGAGAAAAGACACACGACAAACCAAGGACAAGCCTTGCCCCAAACCCCATGACACCCCCATTTACCAACCCCACTCATGGGCATACGAGAATTTGCGGTTCAGGTCAATTCTAGTTGTTGAGTCCGTGTATGAACGTTTGGAGCTCGGGGGCTGAAGAGCCTTCTCCGGCCTGCACAGTACGGGCATGCGGGCCTCGGATTACTAAACGGCGGCGCGCCGGCACGTCCTGCGAGGAGGCGAAGTTTTCAATCGCTTGCGAATCGGCCATGCGATCGTTCGAGGCTTCTATCAAATAAACCGGGGTCATAATTTGCTGCTCGTGCCATCGCTCCCGCATTTTCTCCCCAAAGCGCAGAGCCCTAGCAAAAGCCGGTGCGGAAGTCTGCGCGTAGCGATTGCCGTCGAATCCTTCATGAGCAGTCGACGGTACTTCAGCCGTCCACGGTTCTCCAGCATCCGCCCTTTCGAGCACTTTTTTCTGCCGATCGGCAGAAAGTTGAAATGCTGGCGAGTGCAAAATGAGTTTGTGTGACAGCTCGGGATTTCGCAGCTTGGCGTCTGCTGCCAACATGCCGCCGACGCTGTAGCCGCCTAAATCCACACGCGAGCCCAGCGCTTGTGCGAGACGCAAGTTATCGTCGATTTCCTTCTGCCAATCAGGCACATCAAATTTCGCCATGTCCTCAGGATTAGAGCCGTGCCCATTGAGTAAAACAGTCAGCACGGAGTAACCTCCGGCTTGATACTCCTCCGCAATTTGCCGCATACCCTTGGGCGATTCACCAATGCCGTGGACCAAGACGATGACAGGCGCGTTTGGATCTTTGTTAGGTAAGAAATATGGCAAGTGATCTTCACGTACGCCAGAATCTCTTTGCCGAGCTACCCTTTTGGCAAATATCGCCAGCGCTTCTTTCTTTTTCTCCAGACGAGTCGCTAATCTCGCTCGCTCAACAGCGCGGGCCTGTCCCAAAAGCCGATTCGTTTTTGAGCAAAAAAGAATTTGGGAATCGCTTGGATCGCCAAGCACAGGCGCGCAGACCGTAGCGACGACAAAAATGAAAATCAGATAGCAACGGTGGCAAGTCACTGCCCTATTGTATGTGCGGCAGAGCCCGCAATCGACGACATTTCTTGACATGGCGTTCCGTGAAGGAAAATCTGAATCAGCCGTGGCCACCCCTACACCTCAATCCAACCGGTTCTCACCTGAGACCGCACATCTCTATTCGTCGCTGTATCGCTCGATTAGCTGGCGGTGCTCGAGCGTAGTTATCGGCACGTCGTTGGTCTGCATCGCTCTGTGGCTAAGCATTTTGCAGTTGCGTGAAGTGGTCGCAAATTTACAGAAGTTCAATACAAGCTTGTTGTTTCTCTGTTCTGGGTTTTCGCTGCAGTTATTGCTGAGCGACAAAGCGATTCACAAGCGCCGCGGATTTTACCTGGCGATTTTCTCGCTCGCGTTCTCAATGGCGATTCTTTCTCAGTACGTGTTTGGCTGGAACCTAGGAATCGACGAATTCATTATTAAAGATCCGTCGCGTGAGGAGCTTCTCTTCCCCGGCAGAGTCTCCCCAATCACCTTATTTTCACACACCCTCTGCAGCTTCTTACTGATTTGCTCGTATTTGCTCAAGCGCAGACCCAGCGCGATTCATTTTGCGGGAAGTGTCGTTGTCGCCGCTGTTTCGGGACTGGCACTTATTGGCTATCTCTTCGATGTCTCGTCGCTCTACCAGATCGGACCTTACCTACGTATTTCGTGGGTTAGCGCACTGCTCTTCCTGCTTCTCACCATGGGCATTCAATTTGGGCGCGCAAATCTAAGCCCTCTTCGACACCTCACGAGTCCTGGTTTTGGTGGATTGATGGCTCGCCGTCTATTGGGAGTAGCGCTGTTCTTACCATTGGTCCTAAGTTGGCTTCTTTTAAGGGGATTGGAGAATCGCTATTTCGAAGTCGAAGCAGGGCTGTCGTTACTGGTCTTATTGCTCACGGTATCGATGGTGTTTTTAATTTGGTGGTGCGCGAAGCATCTCAATAGTTTGGACGAGCAAAGGGTGATGCTTTCGATCCGAGAAAATCGTCTATTAGCCGAGCGGGAACATTATTTTCGGAGCCTGATTGATAATTCTCCTGCGCTCATCTGGACTACCAATGCCATAGGAGAATGCACGTATATCAGCGCATTTTGGAAAGCCATTACAGGCCGCGAGCCCGAGGGAGAACTAGGCTTCAATTGGAAGTTTGCGATACATCCCGAGGATAGGGAACGAGTTGCTGCCGAGTTTTTGGCTGCCTCTGGCGAGCGCCAAGATTTCCACTGCGATTACCGACTGGTGCAGACCGATCAAACCTACCGCTGGGTGGGAGTGTCGGGCCTGCCACGGTTTGATTCGCGCCAAGTCTTCTTAGGTTTCATTGGGACTATCTACGATATCGACGAGAGAAAGCACGCAGAGGAGCGCATGGCAGCGGCACTCCGTTATCGCGATGAATTTATTTCTATCGCCTCGCACGAATTAAAAACTCCCATCACGACGATCAAACTCCTTCTGCAGATGACCCAGCAAGGAATTAAACCGATTTCGGAAACGATGGATATGTTCCTGTTTCAATTAGATCGGCTCACGCACCTGATTGAAGATCTCATGGACGTGTCACGCATCCGTGCTGGCAAAATGACTTTTAGCTTTCAAAAAATTAGCGCGACTGAATTGGTACGCGAGACCGCAGCGAATTTTCAAAGCTCGCTACAAGCCGCCGGCTGTCAGCTGATTCTCGACGTGCCACCGCGCCTGTCGGCGCACTGGGACGGACCGCGGATTGAACAGGTGCTAGTTAACCTGCTGTCGAATTCGACGAAGTACGCCAAGGGCAAGCCTATCACCATCAGCATGAAGGAAGTGGGCGATAACATCGAAATCATTTATCGCGACCATGGTCCTGGAATTCCAACGGATAAAAAAGAAACTATCTTCGAAGCCTTTGAGCGGCTTGAGTACACATCCAAGACCACCAATGGCTTGGGCCTAGGGCTCTTTATCGTGAAGCAGATTGTATCGGGACATCGGGGAAAAGTGGAGTTACAGCAAGAGTCTACGGATGGCGCCAGCTTCTTAATTCGCTTACCGCGCGACGCGCGCTCGGTTTACCTGAGCGCGGCCCAATCAACTTGGGGAACGCCTGCTCTGAGTGCTTCCATCAAGACTCCAGCGCGAAATAGATTGTCCTTACACGTCACTGAACCCGCCGAGTAATTAAACAGCGCGCCTCGATCGAGAGTGGAAATGATTTTTCGCACATCGGTCTGCAGTTGAGCGCCGTCGCCCCATTGGTGAAACACTGTCGACGAGTATAGATCTTTGGTCTTTTTCACGGGGCCCGGAAGCGGACGATAATGCTTGGGCATTTCAAAATACGTCGGCAACTTAGTTAGAAAATCGACGCCTGCCTGCGTAATTTCCCCATCCATTGGAGAAGGAATAACGAACATCAAACCGTTGGTTTGGCGTTCACGCGGCAATTTGGCTAATTCGATTTTCAGCCGCTCTGGATCTAAAACGCGCAGAATATTGAGATCGAGCTGACTAATTCCGTACACCGCGCGCTCGAGCATTGGCACGCCAGCGCCAGCAACACGCGCGTTGTTTTCTAAGAGATAGACTTTGCCAGTGGATTCTTCGATTAAGAATTCCAGATGGCTCATACCGTCATGATGCCCCTGCGACTCGTTGATGAATTCAGCAACCTGCCGCAGTTGTACCGCTTCATTGGTCGTCAACGACAGGAAGGTGTTGATGAAGTACAGACCCTTCTCGCCCCAGTGAATGCGGAAGTAACGAGAGAGTGCCGTCGGATAAAGGTGAGAATCGATTAGAAGCGAATTTAAAAAGTATTCGCGCCCAATGATGTGGGGCTGCAAAATAAGGTCATCCACTTCACCAAATGGGCCGGGCTTTAAATTTGCCAGCCGCTCGGCCAAACGCTCTCGCAGATGGCCGACGTTAGACTTTGAAATAAATTCCATCTCATAGCCAGCAGCGCCGGCATTGTATTTCAGAACAACGCCGTCCTGAGTAAGCTTGGAGGCAAACTCCATTGCCTCGTCGACATTCTTCATCTTATGCGTGGGGATTCCCCAATTGAGTGCCGCAGCCGCTTGCAGATCTTTACGCCGAAGCATTTCACGAAATTCATCGGGGATACTAGTCATGCCCAAGGCGTTGGTCAGGGCGATGGCTTCGTAAGTGCCCTTATCCATTCCGCCCAGTACGGCATGCACTTTTTCTTGGCGCAGATATTCAACGGTGTTGCCGTCTAGGCGTTTAAAAACTGTTCCAGCGGGAAAGGAATCTCGGTGCACGACGTAAGCGTCGTCGTAGTCGTGGGTTTGGATGAAGATCCAATTCACCTTTACGCCAGGCACTAATTCCGCTGCAACTTGGGGGTAAAACGAAGCCGAGCTGTAGCAATCCACGCAGGCTAGCGTTACTTCACGGGCAAAAAGCGAGGATGAACCCAACCCTGCTCCGAGAAGGAGAAAAAGGGTAACAACGCGTAATCGCATCGATTTTGAACTGAAAAACACTACTGCCCCGCTTGAACAAGGAAGGTAACACTTCGCAGCAATACAGATCAACAACGGACTCAGGTGGCTATAGTTTGAAACGTCGAAAGACCAACAATAGGCAGGTGGGCCAGTTTTAGTAGCGCTTGCTCCACTCGAGCACCGCCGAAGCCGAGCGTTCATTCTGCTGCTGTTCGACATTCTCGATTTCAGTGCGAATGGACCACGGACCGCCCAGGCTTTGTTTGATGCCTAGACCAGCAACGCCGCGAGTTCCGCTTTTCACACTGAGGGTAGTGCCGTCGCGTAGGCGCACACGCGTGGAGACGGTATTGGCAACCGGATCATAACCGACGCTCTCAATGGGAGTTGTTGCGAGTAAGTACATCGACGCCAGACCGATCGCGCGGTTGGCGATAGCGGCTCGAGTGCCGGCAAGAGATTCGGATTCAGACGTATCGATTTCCGAAGCCGTTCGGCCAAATAATAAAACCGACATCGCATCTTGCTCAGATAGCGGCGGATCGCTGGTCAAAAAGAAATCCGGTCGTTCGATGGTGCCAAAGAAGTGCACAAACACTGTGTATTCGGCGTAGCGGACTTTGAGATCCGCCTTCAGCGTCGGTGGCAAATCGGTTCCGGGAAAACTCAACGTCGCGGATTGCAGAGCCGCATTCCGACGGAAAACCTCCAGCGGCGCGCTACCAATTTTAATTTCACCGCTCATGGGTTTATAAGACAGCAGAGACAAATCTAACTCCACTGGGACTGGCGCTTTGGCAAAATTCGTCGATAACAGCAACGAGCGAGCACTAGTGGTCTTTATTCTAAAGCGGTAGGTAAAACTGCTCTCGTCTTCGGAAGAAGTTTTACGCTCGCGATCCGATGCAAGGATTCGACTATCTGGAAAAATTGGTGGGATTTTTTCAATACTCAGCGGTGGTAAATCCAGCGCCACTTCCGACAGGTTCAATTCTGCCTCCAGACGCGTGCCCTCGCCTGCGATTATTTCCAATTTGCCGCTCGCATCCGCCACCAGGCGCTGATCGCCTTGCGCGAGCTTCAACACTAACTTCAGCGGCATCGAGATGTTTTTACCATCGGCTGTGGCGGTGTAATTCGCGTCTAAATCAATCGGCCCCGAAAGCGAATTAAATGGGCTAGGAACGGCAAACGGCGTTCGGCGCAAAAGGCCCACAACTGATTCAAAGTTCTCTACCCAAAATTTACCGTCGGCTTTAGTCAGAGTCAGAGTATGTCTCTGCATCTCAAAGTGGATATCGCCATTGAGGACGGGCTTTGCATCTGCTTCCTTTGCCAACGTGAGCTTGAGCTGATTGCCGTCGACATTTGCCTTGAGTGCCACGGGGAACATAAAGCTGCCGCGGTATTTCGCAGTAAGGTCTGCTGTTTTTAGACTGAGTAGGTCGCGGGAAGCCAGCGCTAGCTTTATGTGCGCATCGATCTGCTCGGGCGTTTCGGCGGGCGCTGTGTATTTGCCGCCACCTTTGATCGCTAGCACGAGTCCCTGATCGACGGCTTCCATGGCAACCCTGCCACTTGCCTGCACCACGCCCGATTTATCTGCCATGCGAAAAGAGCGAAGACCAACCGAGACGTCGCCAAGAAACGCAGACTCCAGACCGACCGGGAGAATGAACAGAAAGGGCTCGTCGGATTTTTTCTTAGGTTCGTCTTTATCGGCGACTACCTGGTCCGGATTTAGCGAAACTCGTCCGCCCTCGATAATAAGACGGTCCACGCGTGTGATTTTGAAATCAAAACGCAACAGCATGCTGACATCGAGATCGACTTTATCGACGCAAATATCGAGGCCGCTTTCTGGGATCGCCACGCAAACTCCGTCGGCAACGAGCTTTAAGCGCTTACCAAATAGCGAAGTGGTCGACGCCTCTACCTGCAGCCCGCCGTTGAAAAATACCTGCACGCCAATGTCAGGAGCGAAACGCGAAGCCAACCGCAGAGTCTTTTCGGTAATCCACAGCTGCGGGAAGAACCACGCGACCATAACTAGGATCACCGCAAGCGTGCACACGGCGATAACCGACAGCGAAATCCACTTAAGGAAATGCTTAAAAATGTTTTTAAGAATGCGCATTAAAATTCTTCCCCATAGCCGAGTAAGAACTGCCACTGCGAATAATTACGTTGTGATGCAACTGACGGCCGACCCGATGCCCAACCCCGCGCTAACGTTGCGCGAAACACACCAACAGGAGATGCCCAGCGAAGACCAGGTCCCGCACTAAAATAAGTCGGTGAATTTAGCCACAGCGTTTCGCTTCCCGCGCGACCAATGTCGAGCAATGCAATTGGCTGCAAACCCCAAGGCAATACTTCAGCTACTCGCATCTCTGTACCGAGATAAGCCAATGTCGGGGCGCCCCCCGCTCCGGGGATCTCTTTTAAAGCATAACCGCGAACGTCAGAAGACCCACCTAAAAAAGTTCGCAGCGACGCTGGTAACGCATTGTATCCACCTAGGTCATCAGGCGCGAATGTCGTCGATAAGCGCCAACGGAAACCCAAGATAAAAGTCGCAGGCGAGAGATCACCGATATTCCACAAATAACGACCGTCGACATTCACCGAACGCGCAGTGATTTCAGAGAGCACGCCGTACTCACTGGCCTCAGCTTGGATGCGGAATTCTAATCCCGATTTCGGATCGCCGTAATTTAACTCCAACTCGTGTTCGATCCAGCGAACAAAGCCCTTGATCGTGCTGTAAAACGTTTTTGGTCGGCCTTCCCCGCGGTAAGTGAGAGTGCCGTTTAACGTCGGGCCAATTCCAGCGACGGCGCCAAAGTTCTGGTTGTCCCATGTGATGGTCGGCGTGAGCGCAAAGTTCACATTTAAGTTGTGGTAGTTCTCGTGGCTTTCGTGAACGGCGCCGGCAGAAGTTTCTAAATACAGACGATTAAAACTTTTTAAGCCAAACCATCTCGCACTCGCCAAGACCTGCTGAATATTCCGCCTCGTATCGCGGTAGGAAAACTTAGCTCCCAACGTAAGCGAAGAGCCCAGCTCGCCGATACGCGCGTGCTTCCAATCAACGTATCCTATGAAACCGCGCTCGGTATTGACCCCAGTGCCCATCCGCAAAATACGCGGGGCGCCGGCTAGGTGCTTCTGATGAACATCGACAGATTCCCCCACACACTTGGTTTCAAAAAATGTGCTTTGTAGAATTCCATCGGCTTCCATGCGCATGCTCGAAAGCAAAAGCGAGTACGAGTCGTAGATATCTCCAGGAGCAAATGCGTAGAAACGTGTCAGCGCTTCTGGTGCTAAACCCTCTACCCCGTCGATATCGATCTTGCGGATTCGTCCGAGCAATCCCGGGTGAATGGTCAGGTGAATGCGACCCGACTCTGCAAATGCTTGGCTCTCTAATTTGGGGCAAGCATAACCGCGGTGTTTTAAATCAGATTCAACGCGCTTTTGATAATCTTCGAGCAACGACGGGGTGAGCGGCTCGCCAACTACTTTTCTAAACTTGTTTATGTTCCAATCAGCAGGCGGTTTGCCACCAACTAAACTTTCGGTGACGTAAACGCGGCTACCTGTATCAACAATATCGCGATCGCCTTCGTGTGAAAGTTTTGCAAAATGATAACCGCGCGTTTGCAGCATCGCTCGCAAGTGAACCATCGCCTGATTGAGTGGCACATTGTCCCAGGCCGGGTTGTGTCGGACCCCGCACACCAAAACCGCTTCGTTATCGGATAGAGTGATTTTCTCAGGCGCACGTATCCAAAGATGTTTTGGGCATAGCTCGGCGATCTCGTTGTCGGCGAGCAAGGTGCCCGCCACGAAAAATAGCGAAAACATCAGTAAATTTAGAAGCTTCGGGCTGTGCATGGAATCAGAGATCCAGTTACGGAACAAGTGCGTCATAACCTATTTAAGCAAATGGAAACAAGGGAATTTACTTTAATAATCTCAACCATTTACAATCCTAGAATCTCCTAAAAAAGGACACCTCAGAATGAGAGCAATGATGGGTCGGGCAGTACTAGCGCTGTTTTTCCTACTGATTGCTTCAGAAGCGCACGCTTCTTTGAAGTTCGAAGTGATGGGCGGGTCCTCGATTAGCGTGCCGAGCCGGCTGACTCTTTACCAAGAGAACCAACCAAAAATCACAATGACCGCGCACTACGATACGCGGCCGCTGACGCCGGCCTTCTACTACGCCGCGCGATTGGGATGGTGGGACAAAGATACGGCGTGGGAACTCGAACTCATTCACCACAAAATTTATCTCTCCAACACCACTCCTGAAGTGCAGGAATTCAAAGTGACGTTTGGTTACAATCTTTTGCTCGTAAACCGCGCATGGATGTTCCACGGTTTTGTTCTCCGATCGGGATTAGGAATTGTATTAGCGCACGCGATCAATAATGTGCGCGGACAGGCCTTCGCAATGTCGGCCGACGGAGTTTTTAATGGGCAGTACGCACTTGCAGGCGTGGGCGGACAAGTTTCTGTTTCGTATCCGTACTATCTGACGCCGCGACTTTTCTTAAATCTGGAAACAAAATTCACCGCAGCGTATGCAAACATTCCGATAGCGCAGGGCGTTGCGATTACGCCGAACTACGCGTTCCACGGACTGTTTGGAATTGGTTATTCTTTTTGGTGATTTGCGTTGGCAGTCCACCACCTCTTCAATACATTCCCCGATAGGGGGAAAAAATGGGCTGGGGATTTGTCACTGCACGTCATAGTTCTGCGTTTTTTTTAACCGCACTTTTTTTCTCGCTTTCGTTGCTGTCGACTACAGCCTTCGCGCAGCTTGAGAGTTGTTCCACGCTGGTATCGGCTAGTGGATTGGGTGCATCGGTCGACTTCACTCGGCAACTGATCCGCTTTCGGGTTTACTCCAAAGCAGCTAGTCGCATTGATCTCGAGCTATTCGCAGCTCCCAAAGGCGCTTCAAAACTCACACGCACATTGAAGAAAGATTCTGCGAGCGACATTTGGGAAGTGGTTGTGTCTTTTTCAGATCTCACACGCGCTGGTTGGAACATGGCGGATGCGGAGAAACCGGCGTTTTTATTTCCCTACTACTCGTATCGAGCATGGGGACCGAATTGGCCGCAAGGTGCTTTCGTGGGACGTGATTTCGATGCGGCAGGAAATCGTTTTAATCCAAACAAGTCAGCGCTGGATCCCTACGCGTTAGAAGTTTCGCATGATGCCCGCACAATTCCCTCGGACACCGAAGCACCGTACCTAACTGGATCTAATCGTCGTAGATCTTCTTTTGCAGTGGCACCCAAAGGCGTGATTGTTGCAGATCCTAAATTGCCCACTCAGCCATTTCCGACTCGCGCCTTTAAAGACGAAGTGATCTATGAATTGCATGTGCGCGGCATCAGCATGAATGCACCAGGGGCTGTGAGTACTGAACGCGGCACCTTCGCAGGTCTCAAACAATTAATCCCATACTTTAAACACTTGGGCGTCACAGCGGTGCAGCTGATGCCGATCTTTGAATTCCAAGACGACGCCAATCAAGAATCGACGACAGAAGGCAATAATTACTGGGGTTATGATCCACTTAGCTTCTTTGCGCCGAATCGGCGTTTTGTGTCGCAGAAGAATTCTAAACTTCCTGGCGGTGGAATCGCTGAATTCGTCGATATGATCGATGCGTTTCACGCTGCGGGATTGAAGATCTATTTGGACGTGGTTTTCAATCACACTGCTGAAGGTGGAAACAATCCGGATCCAAAAAGAGCAAAATTGCTGTCATGGCGCGCTCTCGACAATGCCACTTATTACCAAGTGGGCGATGATGGCGGCGGGTTTCAAGACAACACGGGTTGTGGAGCTAATTTCAATGCGGCCAATCCAGTTGCAGCCCAGGCGATTATTGATTCGCTGAAATACTGGCGCAAGATGGGTGTCGATGGTTTCCGTTGGGACTTAGCACCCATCACGGCCAATAAGAAAAGCTCTGGCTACGATTTCCAATTCGACAAGATGGATGCAAACAATGTTCCCAACCGCGCGATTTCCGAAGTGCCTGCACGTCCGGAGACCGGCGGAGAGGGCGTGGACTTAATTGCCGAATCGTGGGGCGTTGGAATGGGCACTTATCAGCTGGGGAATTTCCCGTTTCATCCAAGCCTCAATGCCGGATTTGCCGAGTGGAATGGAAAATTCCGCGACACGCTCAGGCGGGCTGAGAACAAATGGGGCATTGAAAGCCCCACTCCCTCGGAGATGGCGGCGAGACTCGCCGGTTCTGAAGATATTTTTGCAGGCGGCTTGAAAGGCCCGATGGCTTCCGTGAACTACGTTACCTCTCACGACGGCTTCACGATGAAGGACTTGGTTTCTTATAATCAGAAACAAAACGACCAGCCCTATCCCTACGGCCCTACCGACGGCGGCGAAGAGCAAAATATTTCTTGGGACCACTCAGAGCCCGGCGACACCGTCGCAGAACGCGAGCTACGCCAACGCCAAGGTGCACGCAATTTTATGGCAATGACATTGCTCGCCTATGGCGGTGTGCCGATGCTTGCAGCCGGTGACGAAGTGCTGCGCTCGCAAAACGGCAACAACAATGCTTATCGCATTGATTCGGTCGGCAATTATTTCCCGTGGCCTAAAAAAGCGGCCACCCTGAGGGAAGCCATCGACCTCGTCGATAAAGACCCATTTTTCACCACGGTGAAAAACCTCATCGCGTTTCGGAAGGCACACGCCAGCTTCCGCCCTTTGCACTATGCCACTGGAAAAGATGCCGATGGCAATGGCCTGCGCGACCTAAGCTGGTACCAATCCAATGGCCGCTCGGCTGAGGATCGCGATCTGCCCGATAGTGAAAAGGGTTACATGACCGATGCGTGGAATGGATTCCTAGGAATGCGCATTGATGCTGAGGAGGCAGGCGATAAAGACATTCGATCGATTTACGTCGCCTACAACTGGTCGCACCGCAGCCTGCGCATGAAGCTACCGCCCGCTGCTGCTGGCAAGAAATGGTACTGGCAGGGCGATACAGACGCGCGTTTTGAAAAGACCGGCAACTTCATGCCTCCCGGTCACGAGAAAACGATCGAGTCGCAGGTCCCCGAATACGAATCGCTCTATCCAATGAAAGGGCGATCCGTAGGCATTTTTATAGAGAAGTAGGTTAATTCGCCTCTAACCCTTCAGACGATTCCCACCCCCTGCTGCAGATCTGTTTCACTTCGCAGTTGATCTTGGAGGGAAAAACCCCTAATCGTTGCCCATGTCCGACGGCCACAGCAACAACCGAAACCGCCCTCCTAGCGGGCTTTTTTATCAGCCTGGATTTGTTTCCGTCGGAGAAAAGAAGGCTATTTTGGACTACATAGCGTCGATTCATCCCATTTGGGAGCAGCGATACTCGGCCTCCAATCCACCGCCAGAAGGCGACAATCAACGTTGGCTTTTGCGTCCGGTCTATTGGTTAGGGAATTGGCAGTTTGCTTGTTTGGGGTATTACCACCCTCCCCGCGGGCTCAAAGAACGGTCGGTTCGCGCGGAGCCCTTTCCGCCGGTATTGCGCCAACTCTGCGATCGTATCGAAATCTTGGCTCGTCGGATTTTTCCCAAAGCGGATGTGCCAGCCGGATGGAAGCTCAATACCTGTCTGATTAATTATTACGGCAATAAGAAAATCGACGGCAAATGGGTCGATTGCGCGAGAGTCGGCGAACACCGCGATTTTGAACCAGGGCCGGTGGCTTCTTTGTCTTTTGGCGAGCGCGCGCTTTTTCAGTTTGTACACAGCACGGGGAGACAATCTATTCCCACTGTGGATTTTCAACAATGGTTAGAGGATCGCAGCGTGCAGTTGTTTGCGGGCAAGACTTGCAAAGACGTGCTCTTTCACCGTGTGCAGAGAGTAGACGATAAAAACAAAACACGTTTTGAGATTGGCGTGCCGGAATTTGAAACTCGTCGAATCAATTTCACGTTCCGTTACGTGCCGGAATCCGACTGGGTGGATTTCAAAAACTTGGGGAGCAACAAACGCACCGACATTTTGCCTTACATTAAAGATCTCTCAGGACGCTCGTCCTTCTTCAAGTCGCTACTTTGAGTCTCACGCTTATCCTTGCGCAATAGATCTGCCAATTGCTCGACAGATTGCTTGGAAATTTTGATCAGATGCTTTTCATCGCCGAGATGCGCGCGCTGCTCTTGCAGAGTCTTCTCATCGTGTTTGCGAAACGTCTTGATAGCGTTCGCAGCCTTGTCGGTCTCAAAACCTAAAGCAACCAAAGTCGTCTCTGCCATCTCAAAGCTGGTGCCAAGTGTTTCACGGAATACATCCTCGATGCCGAGATTATAGAGTTCAAAGGCGTGCGTCCGATTGCGGGCCCGCGCAATGATGCGTAGGCCGGGGAATTTCTCTTTCACGATCCTAGCCACACGCAGCGAACTCTCGACGTCATCCACTGCCAGAACAAAAAGCTTGGCATTCCTGACGCCCGCGACTTCCAGCAGATCCAATCGAGAGGCGTCGCCGTAATACGTCTCGGCGCCAAAACGCCTAACCATTTGTACTTGGTCGGGATCCAGTTCCAAAGCGGTATACGGAATATCATAGATGCGCAAAATACGACCCACGATCTGCCCCACCCGACCGAAGCCTGCCAATATCACTTGCGGCTGCTCCGTCGGTAATGTGTCGAATTTCTTCGCCCCCTTGCTTGAAACGCGAATGGCCCACTGATCGCGAATGAAGTAGAGAATCGGGCTAGCCACCATCGACAGCGCGACACTGAGCGTGAGCGTCTGAGCGGATTTAGCATCTACCACGTGGAGTTTCTCAACGACTCCCAACACGACAAACGCAAATTCACCGCCCATGCAGAGAACTTGTGCGAGCGAACTAGCAGCGGCTCCGTGTTGCTTGGAAAATCGCGCCATCACAAAAATCACGGCAAACTTAATGAACATCCATCCAGCGGTGAACGAAAACACGAAAATGGGACGAGAGAGAAGATCTCCGTAATCAATGCTCATGCCCACTGCCATAAAGAAAAGTCCAAGGAGCAATCCTTTAAAAGGTTCTAGATCGATCTCCAACTCATGGCGAAACTCTGAATCCGACAATAAGATGCCCGCTAAGAAAGTGCCCAAGGCCATCGACAGCCCAACAGTTTCCATCAACACTGCAGCTCCTAAGACGACGAGCAACGCTGCTGCTAAGAACACCTCGCGAATGCGAGCAGATGCCGCAAACCGCAGCCACGGGCGCAACAAATAGCGACCAGCTCCCACCGCGAGTCCAAGAATCGCAAACTGGATAAACGCCTTTTTCCAATCAAACGTCGCTTCCGGATTATCTGCCGACAGCAACGGAACAATGGTCAATAGCGGAATAGCCGCCAAATCTTGGAACAATAAAATGGCAAACGCCGTGCGACCGAAATTGGTATTGAGCTGATTGCGTTCCGACAAAACTTGGAGACTCAGCGCTGTGGAGGAAAGACTCAACACCACGCCTGCTATGATCGATTCTGTCCAGCCCACCCCCAGCGCACGGCCTCCCAACGCCAAGAACGCAGTCGTCGCTAGAACTTGTAACGCACCAAAACCAAAAACCTGATTACGCATTGCCCAAAGACGTGAGGGCTTTAGCTCAAGGCCAATGACAAAGAGCAGAAATACGACGCCGAGTTCCGCAAAACGCATCATGCTTGGAGCGTCGTAAACCAGAGAAAACCCCGAAGGCCCTAGTAGTGAACCAATCAGCAAATACCCGAGCACCGCGCCTAGTCCAGCTCTCTGGAAGAGAGGCACCACTAAAACCGCGGAAAAAAGTAGCAGCAGAACTAGGCTTAAGATGTGGTGATCCATTTAACGTTCCTTAAGTAGAGCAGTTTACTTTTTTCCGCTCGCGTCTCAAAATACACGCATGACTCAATCGACGATGCGGAGACTCGAAAAGTGGGCTGGAATTCCCACTTGCGCAGTACTCACTGTGGTGAGGTTGTTGACTTCCCTCAACCGTCGTTCCAATTGGCGTTCCCATCGGCCAAAGAAAATTCTTTTGCTTAAGCTGATCGAACAAGGCGCTAGCGTGTTGGCCTATAGTGCTATCGAAACTGCGATTCGAAAAGTAGGTAAACAGAATGTTTATTTCTGGGTGTTCGAAGAAAATCGCGCCATCGTCAGTTTGCTGGGACTTATCCCAGAGGAAAACCTCTTAATCCTTTCCCATAAGAGCCCGGGCGCCTTTGTCCGTACTCTCGTTGGTAATTTGTGGAAAATCAGACGGGCAAAGATCGATACAGTCATTGATATGGAGTTTTATTCGCGGGCAAGTGCGATTCTCTCCTATCTAAGTGGAGCGCGTACGCGGGTTGGATTGCACCGGTTTACCAACGAAGCTCCTTATCGAGGAAACCTCTTCACCCACCGGGTGCTCTACAATCCCTTTCTCCATACCTCCAAAGCCTACTTGCAGTTGGTCTTGTGCGCCTTTGAAGAAAACCCGAGCCAGCCAGCCGGCAAAATCCCCCTAGAGGCTCTCCAAGTCGAGAATCCTAAATTTGTGCCCACTCCGACGGAAATCGCGCGAGTAGAGTTGTTGATTCGTCACGAACTAGGCGCAGAGGCGAATGGCGCGGGCCGATGGCTTTTTTTGCTCAATCCGAACGCCAGCGATCTGCTGCCCATTCGCAAGTGGCCGACTGAGAATTTTCTGATACTCGCTAATAGAATTCTTGCTGAATTTGAAGACAGTTACGTTCTGCTCACGGGCGCTCCCTCGGAACGTTCGGTGGTAGAAGGCATCGCCGCTCTCATCTCGAATCCTCGCTGCGCCAGCGTGGCAGGCAAAACAACTCTGCGCGAACTCTTTGCTCTCTACTCGGTTAGCGACATCTTAGTTACCAACGACAGCGGCCCGGGGCACTTTGCGTCAATGACACCAGTTGATTCTATCATCCTATTTGGGCCCGAAACGCCGGCACTTTTTGGTCCGCAGGGAGAGAGTAGCCACGCTGTTTGGAATCGGGTGGCGTGCAGTCCCTGCGTGAGCCCAACCAATCATCGGCTATCTCCTTGCAACGATGCGGTTTGCATGAGGAGCATCACCGTTGCTCAAGTTTGGTCGATCATGGAAAACAAATTAAAAAGCAGGCAGCCTAAGGCCGAGCCGTATTGTATCGACCTCTCGCTTCCAGAATATTCAATCAATCAAAATCCAACACAAACTGTGCTCCAATGAAAAAAAATCTAAACATCTCTGTTTTCTTCATCCCTTTCATCGTCGTAGTGGCGGTCTTTGGTGTTTGCGTCCAATTTGATTTTATTCGCCTGCCTGGACACGACGACGCGACAAACCTGCTGCAGAATCCGTTTCTTCTCGAGGCAAGAGGCATCGCGCGATTCTGGCGCACTTCGTACCAGCAGCTCTACATTCCGGTGACCTACACGCTGTGGCACGCCGTTACTCAGTTTCAACATTGGCTGTGGCCGCAGATGGAAGGTCTCTCGGCTCCGCTGTTCCATGGCGTGAACGTTTTGCTCCACGCTTTGAACGCAAGCTTGGTGCTTCTGCTCTTGCTCCAAGCGCGCATGTCGCGTGTGCCCGCAATTCTGGGGGCATTATTTTTTGCGCTTCACCCTCTTCACGTTGAGACCGTGGGATGGGCTTCTGCGTTTAAAGATCTAGTGATGGGATGCTTCGCACTTTCGAGTCTTTTGGCTTACGTACAAGCTTTCAAATCCGAGAAGCGGCCGACGATGTTCTTATTCTTAGGACTTTCGGCACTGGCGTTTGGGCTCTCTCTATTGTCCAAGCCGACTGCAATCGTGTTGCCGCTGGCTGCGTTTATTTGGAACACTGGCATTGTGGGCGTCACCGCTCGTCGACAAATTCCAGCATTGTGCACTGGCCTCCTACTGAGCGTAATAGTCGCGGCATGGACGCTGACTTCTCAGCCTGCAGTGTGGATCGCCAACGTAAACTTTCTATCCGACCGGATTTACATTGCGATGGACACCTTGGTGTTTTCTGTTCGCCAATGGTTCTTCCCTTTGGGCCTAATGCTCGATTACGGCCGGACTCCGGATTGGGTCGTGCATCAGAAGATTTCCTACTGGTTGCCGCCAGCGATCTTAGTGGTGAGCGTTCCCGTGCTTTGCTTGCTGCTGCCTAGAGCATTTGCGGCGGCGATCGTATTTGCTGCGGTATTTATTTTGCCCGTATCGGGAATTCAACCTTTTATGCAGCAGATTTATTCGACGTTTGCGGACCGCTATCAATACCTGCCGATCGTGGGTGTAGCGTTTTGTGTAGCGTTTCTCGTCGATAAAGGGCTTAAGCTCTCTCGCCCGTTGGCGGTGTCACTGGGTGCTCTGGCGTGTTTGGCTTTTGGAGCGGTGACGATCAGTCATCTTCCTAACTGGCAAAATGCTGAGGCCTTGGCCAGCCATGCTTTATTCGCACGACCAATCAGCTGGTTTGGTCACAAGGCCATGGCGGATGTGAATGAAGAGCGCAAAGAGTACTTGCCAGCAATTCGTCACATGCTCCTTACGCTTTACGATGTGAGCGATCAAAACAAGTGGATGATGTACGGCCAGATTTCGCGATTGATGAAATTAGTCGGACAGCCTGAGGTTGCGGCTGAAGCAGATAAAGAAGCCAGCCGCTATTGGGTGGAAACACTGCTTAGACAAGCCGAGATCTTGGTATCGAAATCCGATTATGCGCGCGCCGCATTGCGCTATCGCAAAGTTTTGGAAATGGATCCTAAAGAAGCTCGTGCGATTGCGGGCCTCGAAAAAATTCCACCAGGCACGCCTGACATTTCTTTTGAGGATCCCGACGGGCAAATTCATTAGCCCTTGGAAGCCGCTTTTTCTTGTCGGGAAACCACAGCTGCGATCACGAGATCGCCGCTGACGTTTACGACGGTGCGGCACATATCTAAGAATCGATCTACGCCGAGAACAATTCCAATTCCCTCAATCGGAATTCCCACTTGTTGCAACACGATGCAAATCAGTGGCAACGAGCCCCCGGGGACTCCAGCTGTTCCGATACCGGCAAGAACAGACATCAGGACTACCGTGACTTGGCTACCTAGACTGAGATCAATACCGTAGACCTGCGCTAAGAAAAGTACCGTCACGCCCTCGAACAGCGCTGTGCCGTTTTGGTTTGCCGTTGAACCAACCGTCAGAACAAAGCGCGAGATCTGCGGATGCATTTTTAATTTCGTTTCCGCGAGCTCTAACGTCCTCGGCAGAGTGGCATTCGAAGACGAAGTGGCAAAGGCGTAGAGCAAAATCTCTCGACTGTCTTGTAAGAATTTTACCGGAGAGAGTCTGGCTAAGTACTTCAGCATCAAACCATAGACGGCGAATTGCTGAATCGCCAGCGCGCTAACGACCACCAACACGTACGCCAGCAATGCTTTTAAGATGCTCAGGCCCGAGCGATTCACGTTGTTAAACACCAGCGCAAACACTGCAAACGGGGCGAGTAACAGCACGTAATCGACGATACGCATGCTCGTTGCGTAGATCTCAGAAAAAATCGTCAGCATTTGTTTTGGTCGGTCTGATAGCGGACGAATGGATGCAGCTGCAATGCCAAAAAACAGCGCGAAGAACATCAGCGCTAACATTTCGCCGTCTAGCGCGTGTACTGCAGCGGAAAGTGGATTTGCTGGAACAATTTCAATCAGCGCCTGCTGCCAAGTCTTAGCTCCTGCCGCCTGCCCGCGGATCTTTTCCAACGTAGCGCTAAAGGCTCCGGGATCCGTCGCTAAACTGGCATTGAGTCCAGCGCCTGGCTTAACAAAATTGACTAAACCCACTCCGAGCAAAACGGAGCAACTACTAGTCAACACAGTGAGAAGAAGTGTGCGGCGGATAACAGTTCCCAGATCGTGCTGAGACGCGAGTTCGTAGACTCCCAAAAACAAACCGCAAAAAACCATCGGCACCACGACCATAAAGATCAGTCGCAAGAAAATCTGACCGACCGGTTCTAAAACCGATTTGCGAAGATTCAAAAGCCAGGCAGCTTCGCTGTAGGGTTGAAGCGCTAAACCTAAACAGGCGCCCAAGACAAGACTCAGTAGCAACCAATGATGCAGTTTCATGGTTACAACTGTAGGGAACTAACGCGCAGGTTGAAAGGATGAAACGAAGAGAAGCCAGTAATGCACCGCAACGAAACAGAAACTATGCCACAACCAGTGAGTGCCCATTGGAAGAAAAGATCCGGTCCACGGATCGATCGCGCGAAAACAAAGTCCGACGACAAAAAGCAAAAGACAACGTTTTAGAAATCGAGGGTCACCCATTTTCTCCCGCGCGAGTAGCCATCCCAAAGGTCCCAAGACCAATAGCGCTAGCCAAATGTAGGTCCCAGTCACTGCAAACTGCACCGGCAATTGTTGCAGCAGAAAAAAGCCGCTCACCGCGAGAATTAAATCAATCACAAGCGCCGTGCTGTAACTCAATAAGAAACAGCGACGTAAAAACTCTATCGACCAACCAAGCCCAATGATGACGATGGGAAGAACATCCATCAGATGAAAAAATCGACTCATCCGGAACGCATGGTAAAGCGTTCCGCCGATTCCACCAATAGCCAACAGAACGACCGTAGCGATGACCTTTTTGTTTTTCAGCAATCCACTCTGAACGCGGCGAGCCCAGTAGATCGCCAGGAACAAAAATAGACTCGCGGTCACGGCATTGTACGGCTCAACCACAAACTGGCCATACTGGGACTCGGTATAGAGAGGTCCCCCGTCGATATACTGTTGGGTGAGTAGAGTGTCGGTAGAATTGTCGGGATGCGGCATTGCTTCCCTAAATCGGAATTTCTGAGCGTTCCCTTTACATTCCCCCATCCCCTTCTTTACGCTAATGCCTATGAACGCCATCTTGTGGTTATTGCTGACAGTTTCAGTTGTGCTTCCGAGCGAGGGGTTTGCTGTGAATGAAATCAAATCGAAAAAGACTTACAAAAAGCCGTCTGAATCTGAACTCAGAGAGAAGCTCTCTCCAATGCAATTTAAAGTGAGTCAGCAAAATGCCACTGAACCCGCATTTCAAAACGAATTCTGGAATAACAAAGAAGAAGGAATTTACGTCGATATTGCGACTGGAGAGCCACTCTTTAGTTCGGGCGATAAATACGATTCGGGTTGCGGCTGGCCAAGCTTTACAAAGCCAATCGACGCAAAGGCAGTCTTAAACAAACAAGATAAGACCCACGGCATGGACCGCATCGAAATTCGCTCACGCACCGATTCCCATCTCGGCCATGTCTTTGAAGACGGCCCCAAAGAGAGTGGCGGATTGCGCTACTGCATAAATTCTGCGTCGCTCCGCTTTATTGCAAAGAAAGATTTAAAAAAGGAAGGTTACGAAGAGTTCTTGCCACTGTTCAACAAAACACAGACTCAAAAGCCATAACTCACTTAAGCTATTCCTCTTTTCTTTGCTATACTGCTTATACGACCAGCCATGAATTGAACCCTCCTCAGAGGAGCTTTGCGTGATTCGCCGAGCCGCAATCGTCTCGCTTGCAACATTACTACCTCCCGTTCTGGAACTCCTGATCTTCCGTATCTGGCTGCGTTTCGGAATCGGATTGCGTTTGGGATTGCCTGGATTTGTGGATTTCGACTTAATGTTTCCCGCTTTGTTCTCTTTCGTGGCACTAGGCGTCCTGCTCTATCAACAACGCCCAGTCGAACCCGAAATTCAATGGCCTGCAGTCACTATCAATATACTTCTAGCATTCACCTTTGCCGCACTTTGCTTTGAGTTTCGCCCGCTAGAACTCTCCCTGGGTGCGACCGCTATTCGCGCACTTTGGGTGGCTAACTTAGTCGCGATGACGATGAGTGCGTTCTTCCTCTTCATCCCTATTTCTTATTTGCTCCGACACCCACTGCGGTGGCTCGTAATCCCTAGCGCTTTGATCGCTTCTACCATCGTAATGGTGAAGCATCTCTACGTCGCAGTTTGGCCCTGGTTTGGCGTCGCTTCGGTTCAGGGAGTTTGCCAAACTCTCCAGTCGCTCCAAGGTGGTACTGTTTGCAGTTGGAATTCGCCTTATTATTTCGCAATCAAACACCAGCAGATCAAAGTGCTATTTGGCCCACCCTGCTCTGGTACCGACGGCTTATTGCTGTTTCTTATTGGGTTTTGCACGTTCCTAGCGCTCGACTCCAAAGGCCTGAGCCGCACGCGAACGTTTTTTGTTTTTATTTTGGGAATTGGTTACGCGCTGCTTTTAAATATTGCGCGTGTGGTGAGCATCTTCTTGCTCAGCCAAGCCGTAAATAATTATTACGGCGATAATCAAATCGGAATGAATATTCTGGTTGGTTTTTTCCATCTGCATGCCGGCTGGATTTTATACGCGGTCGGTTGGTCGGCGTTCTTCTGGGCACTCTACGCTAGCAAAGGCTTGTTGGCTCTCCCCGTGCATTCGCCCTTGGCTCAATCCGCCAACAATCGGTAATTTACCGACGAATCTAGAAGTAACAGCAGGTGCAGCACCTTGCAGACACACACGCCCCTTCTCCATATAAGTCGCAACATCGCAAAACCGACTAATCCACTCTAAATCGTGACTTACCACCGCGACGGCGGCACCCTCGCTTACTCGCTCCCGCAAATAGCGTTCACACCGCCAGCGAAATTCCACATCAAGCACTGAGACCGTTTCATCAACTAGAAAAAAATCCCAATCCGAAAAAAGCGCCGTTGCAAGAACAAGCCGCGCGCGCATTCCAGTGGATAGACTTTTAATTAAAGAGTTTGGCTGGTGGCCTAATTCACAGAACTGCAAAACCATTTGGCGCAGGTCCGAGATGTTTTTCTGCGGCACTAAGTTAAGCGCTGCCTGCAGCGCAACTGCCTCCCAGATACGTAGCTCCGCATGCAGCGCGCCTTCAGTGCCAATCACACTAGCCACTCTGCCCTCACGCTCTACCCAGCCCGAAGTGGGAGAAGTAATTCGAGAGAGAATATTAAGCAGCGTTGTTTTACCCGAACCATTTGGGCCGATGATTCCATGGATGGAGCCTGGAATCAGATTCCAATCGACGTTATCCAGCGCTTTGGCAGTCGATAGAGGCGCGCGCAGCCAGGTGAGATCACGAAACGAGCCGCCTAATCGACGATAACTCTTGGTAATTTGCCGAGCCTTGAGATGCATCAGAGGGCGTCGCTCAGATCTTTTTCTAGTCGGAAAAACAATCCAAGCCCTCCCACTAGCAGTACGACAGTCCACACCCCGCTAACAATCAAACCATTCCCATCCGGGCTGGTTGCCAAAAATCCGTATCGAAACACCGAGAGAATTCCCGTAAGCGGATTAAGGTATATCAGCGCTCGCCAAGTTGGCGCCAAACCATCGGGCGAATATAAAATCGGCGAGATAAAAAAAACTCCCTGCAACGCAAAGCTGAGTGCATAGGCGATATCTCGAAACCAAACCTGCAGAGGCGCAAGCCACAGCGAGATAGCAAAGCAAAAGGTTAAAAGCCACAACGTGCCGGAGAGCACGGCCGCTAATCCTGAGAGCGACGGTGCATTTCCCAACGCTGAAAACCACACGATGAGAAACAATTGCCCGATCGCTAGATCTGCGACATGAGAAAGAACAAAAATCAGCGGAACGAAAACACGAGGAAAATAATTTCTTTTAACGATCTCCCCGTAGCCCATAAAACCCTGTGAAGCGGAAGCGAGGGACTTAGAGAAGTACAACCACGGTACGATGCCGCAGGCGAAGAACGCAGAGTAATCACCCGGGCCGTTGGGTTGGCGAATCGCTGATTGAAAAACGCCTGCAATGACGACGATAGAAACAAGTGGCTGCAGCAAGGCCCAGCCCAGTCCTAGAATGGCGTTGCGATAGCGAGTGCGGATCTCACGGTAGGTGAGCCAAAAAAGCGAGGCGCGGTATTTCCAACATTCTTCGATGTTCAGCGCCCCAGCTCTTAGCATGAGCAGAATCTAATTGCTTTCGCTGGAGCGGTCTAGCGGCTGACCAAAGCGATTGGCGAAATCTGTGTTCACCGGTTCACTCGGCTTCTCGATGCGCCCGCAGCCCCCCAAGAACACGAATACCAACAAACCAATCCCGATAATTTTTAGAAGTGAAAGAAACACTCGAATTCCCCTTGCAAGACAGACTTGCCCTTATTCGATGCGTCAGCTTTCGTGAAAGAAACTGCCGCAAGCTTTGCCCCAATTCCCCAACCAGTAGTCAACAATCCCCAGCTTTGGCTCGACACCAACCATCGATAGCGCAGCGCTCCGCCCCATCCCCACTGACTAAGTGAAGGTGCTGTCCGGAATGTAAGTTCATTCGCATAACGAAGCTGATAAGCGCCTACGAGCCTCATCACGAGGGCTTCCACTGCGATTGAATGCCCCGCTGTCAAACCGACCTGCCAGCCCGTTGCCAAAGAAAAGCGATGAAACTTTGCAGAGACCAAAGCGTTTGAATACGCCGCTTCGCGTTGTCCAAAGTGGTAGCCAAATTGCCAGTACCAATTTGGAGTGACATCCACGCCGAAGGAACCGCCGAAGAAAGCATGTGGAATCGAAACTGATTCCATACTCGCCGACGCATATCCCAGCGGAGCGAGCGAAAACGAATACAACGCGCGCTCGTCGATAATGCGCTCACGAGGTCTTGTGTCTCCGTCCAATTCAAAACGCGGCATTCGCTCTGTCGGCACTTTCGAATCCGCGTCAGTGGAAACAGCGCGAGCTTCAGCAGCCGTCACGGGTGCTGCACGTTGTTCCAAAGTGTAGTGCCGGGATTCGTGCCGATCTTTTCTCACAATCACCTCGGTGGTGAGAGGAAGTGCCTTGTCGTGGCGAATTTCGACTGCAATGCTCTTTCCAGCTGAGACAGGAAAGAGTTTCATTGGCGAGAACCCTGCGGGATGCCCCTCGACCTTTAACTTCGCGCCGGAAGGTGAGGTAGTGATGGAGAGATGGCCCAGCGCTTTTCTCAATTTCTTGTGCACTTGGACGGTTTGCCCAGCTTCCAATTGAACTTTTTCGCTGTAGTCGGAGCGCTCTGGATGCTCAACGCGAACTTCATGCGAGCCAGGATCTAATACTCCCATTAGCTTGAGGGGCGTTTGGCCAAAGCGTTTGTCGTCGATATAGACATCGGCGCCGGGTGGCTCACTAGAAACTTCGAGAGCGCCACGTGTGCGCGCCTGAAACACATTTCCCTGCGACGACCAATCTGCCTCTGGTGCCATTGGCTGCAATTTGGCGAGACGTAGCTTTTCCTTCGCGATGGTGGCCTTTGGAAACCGAAACAACACCCAGGCCTCTACCCCTCTAGAACCGCGCTCAAAAAAAGTCTCCTGTTGCTCAAATCCGTCGAAACGAACTTTTGGAAAAGTCTCGTCCATGGATTTGGTGGTGCTGCTGGTTCTGGAATTTTCTAAGGAGCGCAGTTCGATCTGGGTTTCACTGCCGAAATTCTCGCGCACAATTTGAGCCTGCGCATCCGACCTGGCATCTGCAATGGACTCGCTTTCTGTCGGCGAAACACTGCGCCCGACGTAATAACGATAAACGCCGTCTTCTGTTTTTCCGCCCCGATCGACCCATTCAGGCCGATCGGCTGCGTATGCAGAAAATGCGAGCAGAGCAAAGAGAATGAAACGAACCATGCTTATTCGTGTGCTTTGTCTTGTCCGGCAGGAACTCGGTTCTCGAAGAACTCGATTTGCTTTTGCGTGATTGCGTCTTTGAGTTTGGGATCTACTTGCTGAATATTACTTACGACGCGTTTTTTGAGTTCATCGTAATCTTTTTGCGTGATTTCGCTCAAGACGTGGCAATCAACTCGCTCGTCGGTACCAATGCGATAACGCTCAAAATATTGCTCCGTGTGTCTCATGCCGCTGATTCGACCCTTGAATTCACCGCTGCGGACTTTGCCCAAAACAATTTCTGCATTTTCATTCAGAGACTGTTGAGCGTTGTCGAGAGAGCCGCGAATATCGGTAGCCATTTCAGTGAGCAATGTTTCGCGCGCATCGAGTTTGGCTAGATCGTAGCAGCCATTGACTCGCTCATCGCCGCGAACGGTGTGCACCGAGCGAAAAAATACTTTGTCGCTCTTCTCCCAAGTGAGTCGGTTTTCTTCGACCCAACTTGGAGGGCTGTCTTTGTGCGTACTGGAATCCAACCACACCCGGCGAGTCGCCGGTCCAGAAGCACAATGAGTTAAGAACAATCCGAAAGTAAAAAGTAATGCGCCAAAAACAAAACGTTCCGCAACCTTTTGCGTCATGAGTTCCCCCGAAAGTGAAGCCATTATAACGCTTCCATCGCAGACACGATAATATCTTCTGATGAACAAATCCTTTAGCGTTACCGGATTTCTCCAAAAAGGCCCGCGATCGAAAAACGTAGCCCTCACCCTCTTCACTTTAGCTATTGCGGGAAATATCGTCGGCATCTTTGCTGCGGTTCGCCATTTTCCCGGCCCCTTTGACTGGCAGTACAGAATGGTTTCGGGTCTCGCTTCGCAGGTAGATAACCCCGAAGGCTACTGGCGCTTTTGCATCGCTATCGCATTTTGCTTTGCGCTGGTATTCCCACTGGCCGGATACCTTGCCGAGCGGCTTTCCACACCACTGTCAAAGCTTGCAGCGTACTCGCAAAAAAGCTTTCAGCTAGGCAGCATCTGCGGCTTCATGGTGGGAATTGAGCGCGGCTTCATCTACGACATTTCTAAAATGTTCTTTAAGGCGCATGAAGTGGTGGCGTTGATTGCGTTCTTTGGAGTGTTCTTGGGAATTCTGGGATTTAGCATTTGCTGGTTTGCATCAGAGTGGCAGCAAAAGCGCGCGAGCCTTGCGACGGTGGTTTTGCTACTTATCTGCCTGCCGTTTGTTGGCGCGGCCACGAGCCAATTAGTTATCTATCTCAAATACCGTCACTACGGTTGGGTCACTCCCTATTGGCGAGAGCTGGGAAGGCCTGTCTACATTAGCTTTGCATTTTGGCAGTGGCTCGCTAGCGTCGGCGCATTTGCGTCGATGGGCTGCTTAGTACTGCTGTCAGGAAGAAATAGTAAACAAAGTGAAGCCAATCTTGGCCATCCAAGCAGCCGAAGCTCCGTGCGATAGAGCAACTCCGATGCCGCGCATGGCACTAAAACCTGTCGTCGTCATCAGCCCCGAGGTGTGGCAAACCCGGCCAACCAGAAACACCAGCGACGTGTAAGCAATCCACTTATTAGAAGCGCCCATCAATTCGCCGCAAATTAATAGCGGCATATAAACCACGCTGAACTCCAACATCATCGAGTGCGCGCTGCGAGCGCGAGCAAGAAGTTCATTGCCACCATCCTTACATGGAATCTTAAACTTCCAACGCAACGCACTAACTTGTATCGCTAAGAGACTAATAAAGAGGCAGATCAGAACAATATAAGCAGGGCAGTACAAAAGCATGAGACGACTTTATGCCAAATCATTTCGAAATGAAAAAGGAGATTGATTCGGACCTTCGGTCCTCGCAACGACTGAGGTTGGCAAAGCGGTGAACATTACTTGAGACTTGCTCACTGCCGTCTCTTTCTCCCCCAAAAAAAGCAAAAATAAAAATCTTATAGCGCCGAGGAGGCGAAGTGTTGAGGCTTGAGTGGATCGAGTTAGGGCAAGCATAAAAAAAAGCGTGTGATGCGTGGCTGGTGGCCTGCAAGTGGTTGAGTGAGAGAGGGGGAAAGTCTTGGCGGGGATCTGCATTGTTAAACAGTCTGCTGGGGAGGGTTGGTATGGACTGTGGTTGGAAGGAGAGAGACGGTGGTTTAGGGG
>Ga0163144_10001869_pt1 | contig 49286 bp, 47 predicted proteins | sample OliLak19BULKMAT1_FD_123175 | JGI IMG/M metagenome (GOLD analysis project Ga0163144, IMG submission 123175) | Freshwater microbial mat bacterial communities from Lake Vanda, McMurdo Dry Valleys, Antarctica - Oligotrophic Lake LV.19.BULKMAT1 | ecosystem: Environmental > Aquatic > Freshwater >... | reverse complement strand
CCACGCTGTGGAGAGGGGGAGCAGGACAGGTCACAACAGGTTTGAAAGTCCCCTCTAGAGCGGGCAGGGGGGGAGGTGAAGCGATCCAAAACTCAGGTTCAGTAAATAAAATTTGTGCGCCGTTGATTTTTATGATCACGCAGTCCCAAAGGATAACCCATGCAAATCGCCGCCGCGCTCTTGCGCGAACCGAATACCCCATTCACCATCGAGATGCTGACGCTGGCTGAACCGCGCGCGGGCGAAGTCCGCGTCAAACTTGCGGCGTGCGGCGTCTGTCACAGCGATTGGCATCTGGTCGCTGGCACCACACGCCACCCGATGCCCGTCGTCGCCGGACACGAGGGCGCGGGCGTCGTGGATGCGGTGGGCGACGGTGTGACGCATGTCCAAATCGGCGATCACGTTGTGCTGAACTGGAGTCCGGCGTGCGGCGACTGCTTCTACTGTCAGCACGGACAGCCGAATCTGTGCGACACCTACACCGATCCGATTTGGGCGGGAACGATGCTCGATGGCACACCGCGCTTATCGTTCAAGGGTCAGCCGGTCTATCACTACTGTGGACTGGCAGCGTTCGGAGAATATGCCGTCGTCCCCGCGCCAAGCTGTATCCCGATCCGGCGCGATGTGCCGCTGGCGGTCGCGTCGTTGGTGGGCTGCGCCGTCGCTACGGGCGTCGGTGCGGTGCTGTTCACGGCGGGCGTGCGTCCGGGCGAAAGCGCGGTCGTGTTCGGCGTCGGCGGCGTCGGGCTGAACGTCGTGCAGGGCTTGGCGTTGTGCGGCGCGTACCCGATCATCGCCGTCGATACCAACGCGCACAAGATGGCGCTGGCGATGCAGTTTGGCGCGACGCAAACGATCCACTCCGATGGCAACGCCGAGCGCGTGTTGGGCGCGATCCGCGAGGCAACGGGCGGGCGCGGCGCGGATCACAGCTTCGAGGCGGTCGGGCTGACGGCGCTGCAAGAATTGGCGTTCGCGGCGGCGCGTCCGGGCGGAACGGTGGTGCTGGCGGGCTTGTCGCCGATGGGCAGCGCGACGAATTTACCCGGCGCGGTGATCACACGGCAGGAAAAGACGATCAAGGGCAGCTATTACGGCTCGGTCGATGCGCGGCGCGATTTTCCGCTGCTGCTCGATCTGTACATGGGGGGTAGACTCAAATTGGATGAACTGGTCAGTCAACAGTGGCGGCTGGACGATATCAACGAGGCATTCGCGGTGATGCTGACAGGCGACGTGGCGCGCGGCGTGATTGTATTCGAGGACTGAGGCAAAGGACTGAAGTCCTTTTTTTAATTGGAGCGAAACGACGATGGGACAAGCACAATTTCAAAATCGCGCGGTCGCCGCGATGATGGACAAAGCGGGCGCAGTCGAGCGCATCTTGGCGGGCATCGGCGTCGATCCGGCTGCCGCGCGCATCAATACGCAGGACGGCTATGGCTACAGCTTTCGGCGCGGTTCTGCCACTATCGAAATCTACGTCACACAGCGCGAGGGCGTCGGCTATCTGCAAGTTCTCGCGCCGATCCTCCATCTGCCGACGGCGGGACTCTTGCCGCTGTATCGACACTTGCTGGAACTGAACTTGCAATTGACCGACGCGGCGTTGGGCGTGTATCTGGATGTGGTCTATGTGTTCAGCGAGCGGTCGTTGGAGGGTCTGGACATTGCCGAAACCGACGCGATGATCACGCTCGTGGCGGCATACGCCGATGAACTGGATGATCGGCTGGTGGACGAGTTCGGCGGGCGGCTGTACGCGCGGATTTAGCGGTTCCACCGCTTATGGACTCTTCTCCAGCGCCTTCGTCTGGATGTATTCTACCAATGCCTGAAGCGGCTCGTTTTTGATGGGATCGACAAACTGAACGGTATGCCGTTGACGACCATCTTTGATCGTTATCGTATACTGCATTATGTCTGCCGATCCCGGCGCAGGCGTTGCCACAACTTCAGGCAAGGTGAAAAATTTCACTTGATCGAGCAGGGTGTTCAGCGATTTCTGCTCTTCATTTGGCAGCGTTTCGCTGTCAATCACGATTGGACGATTCAAGCCCGGAAAATAGGCGAAGCCGCCATCAGTTCTCAACGAGATACGCATTTTAACCCTCCTAAGCGGCACGTTTGACACCGACCCGTTTACGCCAAGATACCAACATCAACCCAAGCGGCTTTGACCGCCTTGCGTTCATGGCTTTCGGATCCAAAAAGAATGTCGGCGTGCTTTAAGGTTCGATTTGCAAAACTCTTGAAGTTGATGTTTAACTTGAGCGTTTTATCACACAATGTATTGTACCAGATCAAACCTGCACGATCCCAAGCATTTCCACCTATTTCCTTAGCCGCCAAATAAAAGGCGCGATTGGGAATACCAGAGTTGATATGGACGCCGCCATGATCGCGTCTCGTTGTGACGAACCCTTTCATGTGTGCAGGTTGTGGGTCTTTGCCCAGCACTTTATCATCGAAGGCGGTTCTTGGCGCCTTCATTGACCGCAATGCTTCACCTTGGACTTGATTGGTGAAGATGCCAACGCCAACCAACCAATCCGCTTCGGAATGCGTTTGTCCCAAATGATACTGCTTGAGTAAGCTGCCAAAGACATCCGCTATGGACTCGTTCAACGCGCCGGTTTGCCCTGTATAAGCGAGACCGCCTTCATGAGCAATAATAGCGTGAGTAAGCTCGTGTCCAATCACTTCAAGTGCGATAGTAAACCGATTGAAGCGTTTACCATCTCCATCCCCAAACAGAACTCTCGTCTCGACAGGATCCCAAAACGCATTATAAAAGTTAGCCTTATAATGAACGACACCTTTTAACGGCAGTCCATGATTATCAATCGAATTACGCCGAAACACATGACAAAAGAAATCATACGCCGCGCCGAAACCATCATAAGCTTCGTTTACAGCAACATCGTTCACGGTTACGCTGCCTTCGCTTCGAACGAGCGGCATGGGGTTCAAGGATTTATCAGCATCGTAAATAAACCGCTGTTTTTGAATACATTCACGGTTGATATAGACATCGCCCTTGCTCATAACTTCTGAAGTTGCTGCCCGCTGCTCACGAAACTCATTGTCAAACTTGAGATTTGCTTTTGCGACATTGCGTTCTTCTTCTTCATTGCTATTTTGTTCAATTGCACGAATGATGTATGGGGGGATAATCCCAAACATCTCGCTATAGTTGGACTTCATCGAAAGCACCATCTTTGAGTTTGGCAAAACGGTTTAACGATAATTTTTATATCGTATCAAAACATAAAATAAATGTCAATTGAAATACTCATTTATCTTTTTGCTAACTATAAAATTGGTGCGATGATCACGCTCGTGGCGGCATACGCCGATGAACTGGATGATCGGTTGGTGGACGAGTTCGGCGGACGGCTATACGTGCAGATTTAGTAGGGGCGCGCCGCCGGCACGCCCGTTCCGTCGCTAGTTATAGCACGTCTCGACACGCCCATCGACTGCCGTAATCTTGAGGTATTCCTCTAGACTGGTGATGGTTGTGCGAGCGGCGGGCGATAAGGGCGTCACTGTGAGGCGCGCGACCATGTTTTTGATGTCGGTGGCAATCGTTGAACCGCTGTCGTAGAACAAGACGACGGTTGGGTACTGCTTGAGATAGCCCCTGATTTTGTTGAAGTTATCGCGGTCGTTTCCCGTCAGCGTCGCGGGAAAGATCATGCCGAGTGCGGCATTATCCAAAGGAACACGTTTGCGTACGCTTTCCGACGTGATGTGGGCTGCTTCGACGCAGATGAGCATGGTTTCAAATCCTCATGGGAATAGGACGGGCGGAGTCGCCCGTTCAGTATGATCGAGAAACGTTGCAAGGGGTTGCCGAGCTGATCGACAGGCTTGTTGATAGCATCGATTGTAGCGGTATGCGCGCGGGGGATCAAGTTGCGGATGCAGAACTTCTTGACGGGTCTCCCACTTTGGCGCAACACAGGGTATCATCCGCATTCAGACTCTAAAATGCACACTCCATGTAGGCGCAGATGACACCCGAAGAACGCATTGCCTTGATCGAAACGTTCCGTCACGTTCCCGATGTGCTTGAGGACACCTTACGACCGCTTTCCGACGCGCAATTGACGCTGGAAGCGCTGCCCGGAGAATGGACAGTCGCCCAAATCGTGCATCATCTGGCAGATGCGCACATGAATGCGTTCATTCGTTTCAAGCTGATCCTCGTCGAGGATTACCCCACCTTCAAAGCGTATGAACAGGTGGATTGGGCAGAAACGCCAGAGGCGCTCGACGCTTCGGTTCAGGATTCGCTGCTCATCATTCGCGGGTTACATCACCGTTGGGCGCGCTTGATGGCGACCCTCAGCGAGGGGCAGTGGGAGCGCAAAGGCTTGCACCCTCATCTGAAGGAAATCACGGCGGAAGGGTTATTGACGGGCTATGTGCGCCACAGCCAAAATCACCTCGACCAAATCGCCAAAACGCTGATCGCCGCCCAAGCAGCGGGTGATCAATCGTTGTCGGCATCGAACTGAGGGAAGTCAACGGCGGACAGCGTGCGGTACAGCGGCATCGCTGTCGCTTTTGCGCTGTCCGCCAGCGGGTTACGGGTGCGCCAGCGCGGCGGGCAGCGGTTCGCCCGCATAGCGCGCGATGATCTTGTCGCGGGGGACGCCAGCGCGTTCGAGCGCCTCGTACAGGGGTCTATCGCTGATATCCTCATCGATAATGACCCTCTCGTTCTCGATCCGCGCCATCACAACGATTTGCGCTGTTGGCGTATCGCGGATCGGATAATGATCATCCACAACAACCAAAACGACATACATTTTTTGGGCGGCATCCTCGATGAAGAACGTTTTCGCCTTATACGCCGACCCATGAAATTTCAGTACTTCACGCCGGACAATCGTTTCAAGGTTTTCTGTCAACCAATCCACGATACAACCCTTTCATCTTCGAGATTGACGATAAGCAGCTTAATTCCGTGTGTGTGAATGGCACGCATTACAATCGCGTCAAAATATCGCTCATAGATCGGTTCGGGAACGACCAAATACAACGGTGTGAGGTCGTCCACTTCATTTAGAAACGCCTGATAGATGAGGTATTATCCAATCGCGCTGTAAAGCGCAGTCGTGATATTTTGACCCGACGAAAAACATTTCACCTCTGCTAACATCATCTCTTGGAGGCTGCCATTGGCGATTTTCTCGGCAATAAAATCAATGTAGACAAAATGGCGCTTGAATGTGAGGCGGCGCTGTTTTTCGACAATCCGCCAGTTCTCTTTCTCCAATGCGCGCATGACCTGTGGTTCACAGTTATCGACGCCGGGCATATTCCCTCGTTTCTCCCGCTGCGCTACCCCAACATCGCTTGCTCTGTCGGGACGGTGAAGCTGAACGTACTCCCGCGTCCCGATTCGCCGCTGAAGAATAATTCGCCGTCCTGCATCGCCAGCACACGCCGCGCCAAATACAGCCGCAAGCCCGTCCCGCGATGCGCCCGCACCAGCGGTTGGTGCAGCCCGCGCCAGAACGGTTGCCCAAGGTACGCCATTTCCTGCTCGTTCAAGCCGATGCCGTTATCCGCAACCGTGAACAGCACATAGCCGCCCAAATTATCGACTGCGATCCGGCTGGCGCCGCCTTCCGGCGTATAGCGCACGGCGTTATCCATCAGATCGACCAAGATCGCCAACGTGCGCCGATAATCCGCGCGCAGCGGTGGCAGCCCCCGATCCAACTGGACGGTGATGCGATGCTTGTAGCCGCGGGCGCGGTCTTGCATCCGTTCGCCCGCCTCGCGCAGCAAATCGATGCACGAGAACACATCGTTTTGTAGATTGAGCGCGCCTTCGCTCAACTGCATGATGAGTTCCAAGGATTCGAGCAGCGTCAGCGCCATCTCGGCGTTGTCTTGCATCAGCCGCACCATCTCGGAGTCGCGCTCGTCCAGCGTCTCATCGACGCGATCCCGGATCAGCGCCGTCTGCGCGCGCAAGAGCAGCAGCGACGGCTTCAGGACTTCGCGGACGTTGGTCAGCAGCGCGGCGGGACCCGGCAAATCGGATGCCTGTGCGCCGCCGACTTGGGCGGGCGACTCTCCGACGGCGAAGGCGACGATATTTTCTAACGCTGCTTGCCCGTTGAGTACGTTCGCGTCGTACATGCCATATTCATCCGGCACAACGCCGCCATGGTTGTCAACGCCGTCGAACAGGTGGTACAAACTGGCAGCTTGCGCGTCGTCCGCCCCATTGGGCTGATAGGCTGCATTCCACGCCGCTTCATCAAGGCGATCCGTCCCCGCGCCGCGCTGCGCCATATGGACATTGCCGTTGAAGGCGGTCAATCCGCTGCCGTGTTCCCCGTCCGTTGGTTCCCAATCCGCGCCTGCTTGATGATGGCGCGTCGGATCGGACGCCAGCGGCGCATCGACCAACCACGTTGGCGGCTCGCTCCAACGGGCGTGCGTCGGATCGCCAATATCGGTGATGTTCGGCGGATTCGTGTCGTCTTCGATCATCCACGCTTCTTCCAGCGCGTTCAGCCCTGCGTCGTCACTGCCCGCCGTATCTGGCAGGGGGGACGCCCATAAGCGCGCAGACGGCATTTCGTCCGCATCCCATTCCGTTTCGGGCGGCGCGTCCGCGAACTGTGCAGTTACGCCCCACAGACGGGCGGATGGCATTTCGTCCGCCACCGCATCCCACGCGGCGGGCGGCGCTCCGTCTGCCAGCGGTGCCGTCGCGCCCCACAGACGGGCGGACGGCATTTCTTCCGCCATGGAGTCGTCCAGTGGTTCAGCGCCAAAGCGCGCGGTTGCACCCCAACGGCGTGACGCATCGTCCACAGGCAGCTCATGATCGGGCGCGTCGCTGAGCATCGCCGTCGCGCCCCATGTATTGCCACCCGCGCCGCTGAGCATATCGTTTGCGCCCCATTGCGATGGCGATTCAGGCAGTTCGGGCAGGATGGTGGTCACGCCAAATTGCGATGGACTAAGGTCGGTTTCGGCGTCGTAATTAGGCAGCGGCGCGGTCATTCCCCAAGCTGCCGCGCTAAACTGCGCAGGGTCGGGAATTGAATCGTCAGACACGTCGCCGCTGGCACGCGCGGCATCCGTCGTCACCCAATTCTGTTCGATTGAACGCATGTCGGCGTAAAGTGCATTGAGATCGAAGCTGGACTCGATGCCCGTGTCGGACGCGATGGATGCCAGCGCGGCACGGTCGCTTTCCGCGCCCAAATCGCGCAGCACATCGGTGACGCGCCATGTGCCGTGCGCGTCGGAGTCGAGATTGTCCGCGCCGCGCAGCAAGCCCGTGACATCATCGATGCCCACATCCTCAGCAAACATTCGCCCATCCGCAGTCAAGGGGGGCGTCATATCGTCGAACAGGCGTGGCGCAGGGGGCGGCGCATCGGCATCTTCATCAAGCGCGCCCGTGTTCGCATTCAATCCCAAGACGGCAAACAAATCGACGGGTTCGGACTCGTCGATCCCATCCAACGAATCGTAGGATGTTTCCATCTCACGCGCCAAGCCCAAAATGTTATCGACCAAGAAGGCGTTCGGATCGAAACCCGCGCCCGTTTGAAATTCGGGCAAGTCCGAGAACAAATCGCCCGTACCCGGTACGCCGCCTTGTGAATGGTCGTCCAACTGTGCATCGGATGGGGACAAATCGGAGAAATTGATGCGCGAATCGGATCGATCTGGCATGTTCTCGATGGAATATTGGTCAAGATCGAAGTCTTGAAAGACATAATCGACCGTCCCCGTCGCGCGCTTGGCAGAGGTCGTTGGGTTCGTCGGCACGCCCGCACTTTGCAACCGTCCGAGCAGGCGACTGAACGAACGGCTGTCTTGGCTGTCGCTGTCTTGGTCGTCGGGGGGTGGAGGTGGTGGCGGGGCGATGGGCATGATGCGCGGGACTTCGACGGTACGCTGGCGCGAGATATCGACGGGCGGCGCTTTCGGCGTCGGCGTCGATAGCTTGCCCGTATTGCGGGTCAGCGCGCGCAGCGATTCGGACGGCGGATTGCTCGGCGGCGCGGCGGCGGGCGCGTCACTCGTGTGGTGAAGCTGTTCCAACAACCCGATCACGCCTTCGAGCTTCGACTTGGCGAGTTTGGGCGCGGCTTGGTGCATCCGCTTCAAGACATCGAGCGCCTGTTCGTAATCCATCCCGTGTTCCGCCATTGTCATTCACCCGTTATGCGATAGCTGCCAATCGTGACTCCATTGTAATCGAATGCGCGCAGATGTGCGGTTGCCGTCTGTGAAAATCGAACGAAATTCTAACCAGCGTGGATTTCAACGCCGCGGACACAGCAGTAAATTCAGGTAAATCGCTTGCACCAGCTTTATGCTAACGCGAGTTTTGGAGGGAGAGCAGGACAGCTGACGATGGGTCTGAAAGCCCCCTCTTGATGCAATGGCTGAGGGGTCGCGGGGTGAAGCGATCCCAAACTCAGGTCAAGTAAGATTTTGGGCGATGGGGTCATCGAAAATCGTGCGATAAATCATCTTTGCTGAGGAACAACTAATGGATGTATTCGAGACCGTAAGCACCATTCTGGCAGTGCGCGCCTATCAGCCAACGCCAGTGTCGCCCGAAAAGATTCGGCTTATCCTTGATGCTGGAAGATTGACGGGTAGTGCGTCGAATCAACAGCCCTGGCATTTTATCGTTGTCGATGAACCAACCGATCTGCAGAAGCTCGCCGAACTTGCAAGATCGGGCCCCTATCTCGCACAAGCGCCAGTCGCCATCGTCGTCGTGATCGAACGGACACCGTTAGCGGTCTCTGACGGAAGTCGTGCGATTCAATCGATGCTTTTGACGGCATGGGCTGAAGGGATTGGTAGCAACTGGGTCGGATACAACGTAAAGGGCGTCAATTCGCTTTTGAATATTCCTGACAACCTCGATGTCCTTGCCATTCTGCCTTTGGGTTATCCCGTGAAACAACTGGGTCAGGGAAAAAAGAACCGGAAGGCGATTTCTGAAGTTTTTTCGTATGGGAAATATGGAAATCCGCTTGGCTAGCGCGTGTCTGCAAACTCGATTTTCGCGTGTTTTGTTCGACCTCACCCCCGCTGCGCTCCCCCTCTCCAGTACGGAAAGGAGGTTGGGGGGTGAAATTTCAGAGGTTGCAGACAGACCCTAATCGGGCGACCGCCCCCTACGCTGCGACCACGCCATCCGGCAGCGTCACCACGTCCGCTTTGCCGATGGGCAGCTTTGCGGCGGGCGCGGGGACGCGAATGGGCGTCGGCACGCCATCGATCAACAGGTAACTGATCTGATCCGCGCGCCAGATCGCGCGCAATCCGTCCGCCGCCCGCACGAGCGCGATATCGTTCTCGCCCGCGCGCGTGGCGTTCCACAGCGCCGCGCTCGTCACGCTGAACGCGCCCGTTCGACTCGCACCGCACAGAGTCTCGCCGTCCGTCAACCGCAGCGCGCCGATCAGGGTGGCGTCCTTGCGCACCGAGACGCCCGCGCGGTACACGCCGTCGAGCTTGTCCGCGTCCAACAGCGCGACGCGCCCGTCCGACGCCGCCAGCGCGATCCGGTCGCCGCGATTGCACGGCACGAGCGCGCGAATCAAGCCGTGCTTGCTCGGCGGCAGCCGCAGCGCCATCGATGCGCGCAGCAGCGCCGCGAACTCGTCGTATTCCACGCGGCGCGCATAACCGCGGGTCGTCACCTGCACGACGGAACGATAGCCCTCCGTCGCCCACGCTTGCGCCGCGTAGAGGTGTTCCATGTCGATGACGTCCAAGCGCCAGAACGCCGCGAACTCCGCCGGATCGTAGATTTGGAAGTTGTACAGATATGCCGATGGGAACGCTTGCACGCGCCCGCTGTCCGTGATGATCAGCGCCGCGCCGTCCGCGCGCAGGATCGTCGGGCGGATCGCCCAGTCCGCAGCATGGAATCCGGCGTCTACGCGCGCGCCCGCGTCCAAGGCTTGCACGGCGATTTTGCCCTCCGGCGTACTCGTAACCATGTAGGCGCGATCATCGGCGGCGGCGCTGTCCGTGCGGTATTGAGCAACCAACTGCGCGTCGATGGTGCGCAAGCGGATCGCGCGGTCATCGTCCGACGGCGGCGCGTCCATCATTGCATCCGCGGGGCGCGGATAATGCGCCAGTTCGATCTTGCCCTCGTCCACATAGCGCGCGGATAAGCCCAAGCCGCTGGTCACCGACGTGAGCGGGCTGAGGGGAATCAGCTTGGATTCTCCGAACGTCTCTGCCAACAAGCGTTGAAACACGGGAATGAGCGACGAGCCGCCCGTATAGACGACCGCATCGATTTGATCGGCGCGCACATCGGCGTTCGCCAGCGTCGCGGTGATGCAAACGCGCGCGGCTTCGACCTCGCGCCGGATCAACGACTCGAAGCGGGCGCGCGTGATGAACTCGCTGATGTGCAGATGTTCGCGCCCATCGAGCGTGAACGTCGCGGCGTAATCGGTGGAAAGCTGACGTTTGACGCGCTGTGCCTCATCGAACGCTTTGAAAATGTAATTGCTCGAAATCAATTCCAACAGCGCCCGGATCGCCCGTTTGGATGGATGCTGGCGGATGGTGGTCTCCAACATCTCGATATTCTTGCTCGTCGCCAGTTCGAGCGTGCTGCGCCAGTCGGACAGCGATTCGTACAGGAAGGCGGGCAGTTTGATGCTGGCATCGTCCGCCCCAGATGTTTGGGCAGGATGCTCTGCACGATTTTCGCGTCGATTCGGTCGCCGCCAAGCGCCACGCCGCCGATGCCAAGCAAATGGGTGCGCCCGCCGCGTTCGATGCGCATCACCGTTGTATCCAGCGTGCCGCCGCCAAAGTCGAACACGAACACCGTTTGCGGCTGCTCGACGGTCACGGCATAGCTGTAGGCGGCGGCGACGGGTTCGTACTGAAAGTACACGTCGCTGAAGCCCGCGCGATGCGCCGCTGATGCCAGCCGCGCTTGCGCGAGTTGGTCGCCCGCGTCGCCGTCGCTGCCGACGAAATGGACGGGGCGTCCCAAGACGACGCGCGTCTGTGCTTCGCCCGTCAGGGCTTCGAGTTGGTAGCGCAAACTCAGCATATAGGTGGCGATCAGGTCTTGCAGCGCGAAGCGGTAGCCGTTAACGTTTGTCCCGTCGTATTCGCGTTCCGCCAGCGCGCTCTTGAACGATACGAACAGCCGTCCCGGATCGTAAATGTCGATGTCGATTTCCACATCTTTGACGAACGAGCCGACATCTGCAAACGTCTGCGTGATTTCGCCCACACGCACGCGCTGAAATTTCACCGGGCGTCCGAGATTGTCCGCGAAATAGCGGTCAATCGCGCGGCTGCCCGTGAAAATATCGAACCGCTTGGTGATGTAGATGGCAGTCCGACAGACCGCCGGATTGAGCGCGTTGTACGGGTCGATAGGGAAGGCAGTCAGCGCGCCATCGGTCACGCGCGCCATGCCGGAGTTGGTCGTGCCGAAATCGAAGCCGATCATCGCCGTCTCCTCATGCCCAACAGGGGGGCGATAATATAGCAGCATGGCTCAAAGGGGGTCAAGTCCCAGAATCAAAAGGCTGAGGACTAAGCAAGCCCAAAATCAGTTTTTTGCTTTCCCCTCAGTCCTGTTTTTACTCAGTCCGATCTTGAAGGTCGTTCAGCCAGTTCCACACGACTGCCAAGCCTTCAACGTCAGCTTGCTGATAATTGCAGGCGCGTGCCAACGGCGTCGGATCGCCCGTGCGCAGCCACGCGCGGTAATCTTCCCACGCCATCCACCACGAATCGTACTCGTACCACGAATAGCCAAAATACGCCGCCACCACTTTGAGGCTGTAGCTCCGAATCGGCAGCCGCGCCGTCCCTTTGAAGCTGGCATACAAATCGTGCATCCGCCCATCGAGCGCCGCGATCACATCGCGCGGCGCGGTGGCGCGCAGCACGCCCTGATCGAAGCGTGTCCAATGGTAGATCGGGCAGTCCGACGCCGACAGCGCATCCGCGAACGCGCGCCATGCGGCATCCGAACCCGGCGCAAGCTGGATCGCGCGTCCATCTGCCAGCGCGACGGCAGCCGCGTTGGGCGCGGCGGACTCCAGCGGCGCGGTGATCAGCGTGTGCGGCGTCCCGTCGGTATCGATCCAGCCCCACGACCACGGGACGCCCGTTTGCGGATTGGTTTCGAGGTCGAACATGATGCCGGGACACTGACAGATCGGCGGCATGGGCGCGTAACGAATCGGCTGCCCCTCGACATAGGCGCGCGCGCCCGCGTGGATGGCGACTGCCCGCGTCTTGATGCCCTTGACGCGCTTCAAATCATCGGGCGTGAGCGCGGCGATGGCGTCCAACGTTGTGATGCCGTGCGCACGCAGGTGATCGCGCGTGGTGCGCGATAGATCAGCGAGCGCGTCGAGGGGATGCTGGCTCATGCGGTATGCCTTTGGAAACTCGAAACCGTAGTCGCTACAGACCTAATGATAAATTGAAAATCGTGAAAAGACGCAACGCCGAAGTGATGATAACGTGAGTTTTGGATCGCTTCACCTCTCCCCCCAACCCCCTCTCCACGCTGTTGAAAGGGGGAGGACATGTTTGGTTTTCTCCCTGATTCACCTCACCCCCCAACCCCCTCTCCGTACCGGAGAGGGGGAGTCTCCGCCTTGTGTTCCCCCTCTCTACGCAGTGGAGAGGGGGTCAGGGGGTGAGGTTCTTGAAAAGGTGTCCTCCCCTCAGCCATGCAATGGAGAGGGGATTGGGGGTGAGGTGAAGCGATCCAAAACTCACGTTATGAGAGGTCAAAAAGCCGAAAAGGATTTTAACGCAGAGGACGCATAGAAAAAATGAGAATCCTCATCTTTTCTATGCGTCCTCTGCGCGCTCCGCATTGAAAATTGCTTGCGGGTTAGCCCGATGTTACTCTAACGCGAACGTGATTTCGACGGTCACACCGATGCTCAACTGTCCCTGACTCACAGGCTGCGCCGCCGCCATATCCGCCATCGCCATGCCGCCGCCCATGTAGGGGGACGGCACATTGCCGCCAATGACCTCGCGGATCGCCAGCGGACGCCCGACGGTCACGCCCAATGCCGCTGCCAGTTGCTCGGCGCGGGCGCGCCCATCCGCCACCGCATCGAGCCGGGCTTGCGCCGCCAATGCGGTGCTGTCCTCGATGCCAAACGTCAGGTTGTAGAGCGTGTTCGCGCCCGCTGCCACCGCCGCGCTGATCACGGCTTCGACTTGGCTGACATCGCGGACTTTGACCTGCACGACGTTGCTCACCTGAAAGGCGCGCGTCGGGTTCGCGCCGGACGCATCGTAGCGATCCTGCGGATAGACATTGATGCCCGTCGTCTGGATATCGGCGCGGTCGATGCCGAGCGCCACCACGGCATCGATCACGGCGCGCATCACCGTCCCGGTCTCGCTGAACGCGACGCCCAAATCGGCATCCAACCGCTCGACGCCCAACTGCAAGAAGGCGGTATCTGGTTCACCCGACGCGCTGCCCGCGCCCGTGACGGTGATCGTGTTGGTCATCGGCGCCTCCTGTGCCAGTGCGACAGACGGACCGACCGCGATCAGCAACGCCAACGCGGCAGCCAACATCAAATTGCGTTTCATGTGAAGCTACTCCTTGTATAGAAAATCTCACATCCATACTGTTAGACGCTGGACAGATGCGAAAAGTTCCATCTGAATCCCCGATCTGAGGGCTTCAATCCGTGCCGCTGTAATAGGCAATCACGCCTTCGGTGTTGCTGCCGATGAACAGCACCCCATCGACGATCACGGGCGACGACGAACGCCAATCGCCCTGCTCGCCCGTCTGCACGCGCCACAGTTCTTCGCCCGTCAGCGCGTCGATGCCGTACATCAAGCCGCCTTCTTCACTGAGGGCGTAGACCATTTCGTAGCCCGTAATGGGATCACGGCTGACCGATGGCGACGAATAGGCGGGCGATCCAATGTCATAGCGCCAACTTTCCTCGCCTGTCGCTTTATCCAGCGCGACCAAGTTCCCATCATAATCGTTGACGTAGATATACTGCGATCCGACGGCGGTCGACGCATAAATCGCGCTTGGGAGATCGACTTGCCAGATGATCTCGCCCGATACCGCGTTCAAGGTGTGCAGCGTGCCATCGTAATTCCCCACATAAACACTGGGCCCATCGATGGCGGGCGCGGCATCGACAGCGCCGCCCAATTCCGTCGTCCAGTTCACAACGCCGTCGTAGGTGAAGGCGCTCACCCGTCCGCTGCGCGCGCCCACGATCAGCGTACTCGTCGGCAGGAACAGCGCCGCGCTCGACCAAATTTCGCCGCCCATGTCGGCGCGCCACTGCTCTGTGCCGCTCGTGACATCAATGGCGTACAGCATTCCATCGCGGCTGCCGATGAAGATGCGGTCGCCATACAGCAGCGGGGAAGCGTAAACCTCACCGCCCGTCGCAAATTCCCAGATGAGTTCGCCCGTGAGCGCGTTCAAGCGATAGACCCGCGAATTGAGCGAAGCGACGTACAGCGTATCGTGGTCAACCTGTGCGGTCGAGACAATCGATCCGCCCGCCTCGAAGCGCCACACTTCTGCGCCTGTATTCACATCGAGCGCGAACAAGATGCCGGCTTCAGTCCCCGTATAAGCGAGTCCATTGGCGATGGCGATACTGGAACGGTTCGGACGTGGGAGATCGAATGACCACAAAATATCTGGCTGTGTCAGTATGGGTGGCGAGTCGTAAAGTCCGGTACGCGCAAAATTACTGCGGTACAGGGTAAAAATGCTGGTTTCAATCGGTGTTTGTGCCACAACGCCGCCGACGATCAGGATCAAAATCGTGAGACAAACTGCGATTCGTTTCATTTTTTCCGCGCTCTATCTTCTGTAGATTGAATTATCGTCCAAATTTTGCAAAGGGCGACCCATCCGCGCACTTTATCGATGCCCGACTCAGACCAATTCGTAAAACCCGTCTTTCGCTTTGAAGCTGAGCAAGAGCTTGTGCGCGAGATCGGGTTTCTGGGCGAAATACGCGCCATCGTTCGGCTGTGCCAAAAAATCGGTGAAGCCGGGGAGTTGGGCGGCGGCGGCGTCCCCAATCTTGTTGAAGCCCATCGACCAATCGACAAAACTGCGCGCGCTGATCGCTTTTTTGTGGACAACCAGCACGCCCATGTGGCGCTGATCGCGCTTGATCTGCTCGAATAACGGCTCAACGTCGGCGGCGTCGCCTTCGAGTACCTGCATAAAGAATTTATCCCGATACAGGAGCATTCCCGTAATTTTCTTCGCTGTGTTGTTCGTGCGGCAGCTCTGCAAGAGCATTTTCAAATCAGTATCGCTCCACGTTTGCGTTGCGAAACTGAGATAGATCAGAGAAATAAGGGACATCATCGTTATCCTGGTTCAATATGACATTAATTTTATTATATATCGATATTTTATCTCCGTTCATCAGCGTTGAATCCCCGTCAGCGCCACGCCTTCGATGAATTGGCGCTGCATGATGATGAACAGAATCAGCATCGGCATCGTGGCGATGAATGACCCCATCATCAGCAAATTCCATGGCGTGCTGCGTTCGCCTTGCAGCAGCGCGATGCCGATGGTCACGACGCGGATATCGGGCGCATTGCCGACAATCAGCGGGAACAAGAAATCATTCCATGCCGCCTGCACCGTGATCACCGCGAACGCTGCCAGCGCCGCGCGCGACAGCGGCAGCACAATGAACCACAGCGTTTGCAGCGGATTCGCGCCGTCGATCATGGCGGATTCTTCCAGTTCGGCGGGGATTTGCAAGAAGGCTTGGCGCAGCAGGAACATGGCGAACGCGCTGAACGTTCCCGGCACGATCAGCGCGGCGAAGCGGTTCAGCCAGCCGATCTCGCGCATGAGCAGATATTCGGGGATCAGGATCGCTTGGAATGGCACCATCAGCAAGCCGAGACACAGCGCGAACAGTACATTGCGTCCGGGAAACTTGAAGCGCGCGAAGCCATATGCCGCCAGCGAACACGTCAGCAGTTGTCCGAGCGTGCGCCCAATGGTCAGCGCCGCCGAATTGAGCAAATAACGATTGAAATTTGGAGAGGTTTCGTAAAGCTGTGCCAAATTTTCTAAACAAACGGGATTTGCGGGAACCCAGCGGAGCGGCAGCGTCGCCAATTCGGTCGGCGGCTTGCACGAGGTTGACGCCATCCACGCGAACGGTAAAAACATCACGATCCCGCCGACGATCAAGATTGCGTAGAACAAGATGCGCATTTGCGCGGGCAGGCGGTCATAGGCGTGAATCGGCTCGGCGCGCGTGATGGTCGTGGTCATTCCTGTTCCGCCTCATAGTAGACCCAACGCCGCTGCAAGGCGAGGTTGACGCCCGTCACGCCCAACGTGATCACGAACAACGCCAGCGCAATCGCTGACGAATAGCCGTACTGCGATTGGATGAACGCTGTCTCGTAGAGAAAATACGTGAGCGTGGTCGCGCTCCCGCCGACGCCGCCGCGCGACGTGCGCGCCGTCATGACGTAGACCTGATCGAAGATTTGGAACGCGCTGATGGTGGACAGTACCAAGACCAAGAAGGTCGTGGGCGACAGCAGCGGCAGCGTGATGAAGCGTAACTGATCCCAACGGGTCGCGCCGTCGATGATCGCCGCTTCGCGCAGGGTGCGCGGGATGCCCTGAAGCCCCGCGAGGAACAGAACCATGTCGAAGCCAAGTCGCTGCCAGATCGTCACGATGGCGATGGGAATCAACACCAAATCTGGGCGCGTCAGCCAACCGACATCGCGCGCGCCAAACGCCGCCAGCAGGTTGCCGACCAAGCCATAGCGCGGCTGAAAAATCCACACCCACACCGCCGACGCGGCAACCGTCGAGGTCACGACGGGCAGAAAATACAGCACACGGAAGAACGAGCGTCCGCGCAAGCGTTCGTTGAGGATCAGCGCCACGGTCAGCGAGAGCGCCATCCCCGTCGGCACGACCAGCAGGATCAGCTTGAGTGTATTGCCCAACGCTTGCCAGAATGCCGGATCAGACGCGAGACGCTGAAAATTCTCCAGCCCGATATATTCCGGCGGGCTGAGCGCATTCCAGCGTTGCAGCGATGTGAAAAACGCCATGAGGACGGGGACACCGAAGAAGAACAACAGCCCCAAGACATTCGGCGCGACGAGCGCAATCCCCCACATAGCACGACGGCGGGCGAGCGGCGTTCGTCCGAGCAAGTGGGTAAACACAGACAACCTCACCCCTCGCCCCCCGCTCTGTGCGAAGCGGGGGTGATCGCCGAGCTTGCGCTGCGCGCTCAATTTGGAGCGCCGACTCGTCGGCTATCGGGTGTTTCCCCGCTCGACATGGAGCGGGGAGAAAGGGGCGAGGTGAACATCACGAACCCAAATACGGTTCGATCACGCCGCACGCTTGCGCGGACGCTTCTTCGACGCTCATACCGAGATCGAAGATGTTGATCGTTAGTTCAGCGTTGATCGTGTCCCAGATTTCTCCAAACACGGTCACGCCTTGCGAATCGTTGGTCGCCGCGACGAACGCTTCGATATTCACGTCCGCATCCCCGAACGACGCCAACCACTCATCTTGCAAGCCGGGATTGGCAGGGGCAACGCCGCCCGCTTCGGCAAAGTAACGCTGTCCTTCATCGCTGGCGAGGAAGACGATCAAATTCGCTGCCAGCGCGGGGGTTTCGGTGCGGTTCGACGCCACATAGCCCACTGCGTGCAGCATCGAGCGCGAACGTTCCGTCTCGGGGTTGAGCGGCAGTTGGACGACATCCCAATTGAAGGTCGTTTGTTCCAACGCGGCGGGCAGCTTCCACGAGCCGCCGCTGACCATCGCCACGCGCCCTGCCAACCAGAAGTTGAACGAGTCGTCAGCCGACGCGCCGCCGATCACCGAGATCGAGGGCATGTAGCCTTCGTCGTACAGTCCCTTGAGATAGTTGAGCGCATCCAGCGACGCCGGATCATCGAGCGTGCATTGCGTGCGGCTCGCGCCAACGACCGGGGGAATGCCCGTCGAGGCGATCCAGTTGGCATAGCCGGCTTGATATTCGCTGTAGACCGCCGAGCCGTACACATCCGCTGCGGGGTCGGTCAGCGCCGCCGAAACGGTGGCGAAGTCGTCCCATGTCCAATCAGCGGTCGGATAGGCAACGCCCGCCGCGTCGAACAGGTCTTTGTTATAATAGACCGCAACCGTATCCCAGTTCACGGGCGCGGCGTACAGATCATTGTTCTCGCCCCAACGGTACGGATCGATCATGCCCGAACCCCAGACCGTCTGATCTACATTGTCGGCATCCAAGTACGGCTGCAAATCGAGCAGCGCATCGTTGCTGGCATACTGGAAGAAGCGATCTTGCGACATATTGAACACGTCTGGCAGGTCGCCGCCCGCCGCGTTGGTCGAGAGCAAATCCCAATATTGTCCCCAAGGCTGCACTTGCAAATCGACGCTCGCGCCGGGGCAGTAATCCGCGATCCATTCGTCAATCGACGCGCCAATCGCCGTCGCCCAATTCTCATCCCACACCCACATCGTCAGTGCGCCGGGTTCATCGCACGCAACCGGCGCGATCACCGGCGCGGACTCTTGTGCCGATACCGCCGACACGGCAAGCAGTGCCAACAGCAGCACGACAGCGAACGAAAATGCGCGTTTCATCGTCAACATCGTGAATCTTCTCCCAATAACTCGATTTTCGTGGACTGAAGCGGGTTTGGCATCGCAAACCCCTATAAGCGCAAATTATAGCATTGCGAATGTTAGAAACGCATCAACCCTGATCATACGGGTAGGGGTTAGCGCATCAAAATCTTTTCGCGCGTTTTGTCGGGGTTTGGCACGCCAAACCCGATTACACTCGACCCCAAGCGAGTAGGGTGACGGGTGAAACTCGTCTTGGGGTGAGGTTGCTACGCGCCGCACGGGTGGGGGACACCCGCGCGCATCAACCGCCCTTGGTGATCTTCGTCGGCTGAATCTTATAGGTGACGCGGACTTCGGACGCGCGCCCTGCCTCGTTGCCAGCGTAATAATCCGCTTGACCGCGATACTTCAAGCTCAAGGCGTTGATCTGCTCGACATCGCCGTCGATGATTTCCGTCACCGTACCGCGCACTTCGATCCAGCGGTAGCCGTTGTTGGGATCGAGCGCCAAGACGGTGACTTGAGCATCGCGGCGCATATCTTTGTCTTTCTGGCGTCCAGCGGCGCTGTTGACGCGCAAAAATTCGCCGTCATAGGCGATCCAGACGGGCGTGACATGCGGCTGCCCGTCGGGGAGAACCGTTGCCAACGAGACGATCACGGGGCGCTCGAACAAATCCTTGTGCGAATCAGGGATCATGAGAATACTCAGCGGATATCCCTATTTTTAAGCAGGGGCGACGCTGAGATTTTACCTTTCTTCTAGACTTGAACTTACGACTTTGATAAAATGGGCTAAAATCAGGGCATGAACGCACCCAGATTCGATGACAAAGATTATATCAACTTTCTGGTGGCAGCACAGCGCGTATTCAACGTTGTCACAGCCTTTACGACCGGGGCGCATAAAATTTGCCAAACCTTGCCACCGCGCTATAATGACTCGCATTGGTACATATAGCGTTCTTTTCAGGAAATCGTTTACGCCATGAAAAAGATTCTCAACCATCCAGAGAATTATGTCCCCGATTTGCTCGCTGGCTTGCTTGCGGCGCATCCTCATCGGCTGAAAGCGGTCGCTGGCGATAACCACTGTATCGTTCGCGCAGACTCGCCCCAACAAGGGAAAGTTGGCATCGTCACGGGCGGCGGCAGCGGACATCTGCCCGTATTTCTCGGCTATGTCGGCGCGGGCTTGCTCGACGGCTGCGCGGTGGGCGACGTGTTCGCGTCCCCGACGGCTGACCAGATGGCGGCGGTCACGCGCGGCGTGCATGGCGGCGCAGGTGTGCTGCATCTGTTCGGCAACTATGGCGGCGACGTGATGAACTTTGCCACCGCCGCCGATCTGGTGTCGATGGAGGACGATATCGAGGTCGCCACCGTCCTCGTCGCAGATGATGTCGCCAGCGCCCCGCCCGAACGCGCGGATCGGCGGCGCGGCGTCGCCGGCATGATCTACGCCTTCAAGATCGCGGGGGGGCGCGCCGAAGAAGGCGGTTCGCTCGCAGATGTGAAAGCCGCCGCCGAACACGCGCTCGCCAATACGCGCAGTATGGGCGTGGCGCTCTCGCCGTGCATCCTGCCCCAAATCGGCAAGCCAACGTTCACGCTGGCGGACGACGAAATGGAAATCGGCATGGGCATTCACGGCGAACCCGGCATCGCGCGCAGCAAGCTGGAGAGCGCCGACGCGATCACCACGACGCTGATTGAGCGCATCATGGGCGATATTGACCTGCGCGGCGCGGAAGTGACGATCATGCTCAACAGCTTGGGCGCGACGCCGTTGGAAGAACTGTACATCATGTACAGCCGCGTCTTGAGCCTGTTCAGCGCCGCCGATGTGCGCGTCTATCGTCCGTACATCGGGCGCTTCGCCACGTCGATGGAGATGGCGGGCGCGTCAATCACCGTCATGAAGCTGGACACGGAACTGAAACGCCTATTGGACGCGCCCGCGTCGTCGCCGTTCTTCGATAACGCGCAATATATGTGAACCGCCAAGCCGCCAAGCACGTAGAGCGAAAATGTTGGCGACCTTGGCGGCTTGGCGGTTAGAAAAGCACTTTCATGAATGAGACATTGAGTTTTACGCAAGCTATTGCTTTGATGAACGCCGTCGCGGACGCGCTGATCGCGGGCAAAGACGAATTGACCGCGCTCGATGCTGCGTTAGGCGATGGCGATTTGGGTCGCACGGTGGAACGCGGCTTCAAAGCGATCAAAGACCAGTTGGCGGCGAATACCGAAACCGACTTGGGCAAGCTGTATTTCAAGCTCGGCAAGACCTTCGGAGATGCCGCCGCGTCCAGCTTCGGCGCGCTGTTCGGCACGGCGCTGATGAAGGGCGGCATGACACTAAAGGGTAAGACGGAGATGCAGGCATCCGATATTGCGGATGCCATGCAAGCGGCGCTCGATGCGCTGATGGAACGCGGCAAGGCGAACATCGGGGACAAGACCATGCTCGACGCGCTTCACCCCGCGATCCAAGCCATCCGCGCCTTAAACGCGCCGGACGGATCCCCGCCGACGATTGCGACTGCCTTGCGCGCGGCGGCGGACGCGGCAATTGAAGGGGCGGACAAGACCAAATCTATGCAGTCGATGATCGGGCGCGCCAGTTGGCAGGGCGAACGCTCCATCGGGCAGATGGACGCGGGCGGGCGCGCAATCGCGCTCATGTTGGATGCAGCGGCAAAATACACGACTGAGGACTGAGTGAGGTAGGATGCTTCGGCGCATTCGTTTTACTCAGTTCTTTCACCTCAGTCCAATAAAGGGGTTATATGGAATATCGACGTTTAGGCAATTCCGGGCTGATTGTCAGTGCGCTGTCGCTCGGCACGATGCAGTTTGGGCAGTTGTGGCAGGTCGGACAGCTTGACCAAGCCGCCACCACCGAGATGGTCAAGTTCGCGCTGGATCGCGGCATCAATTTCATCGACACCGCCGACGTGTATTCGCGCGGCGAGAGCGAACAATACATCGGCGGCGCGATCAAGGCGCTCGGCGTTCGTCAGCAGACCGTGATCGCCACCAAGGCGCGCCTGCCGATGAGCGATACCGACTTCAATCACAGCGGGGCAACGCGCCATAACATTATGCGCGAGGTGGACGACAGTTTGCGCCGCCTCGATACCGACTATATCGATCTGTACCAGATGCACGGCTGGGACAGCAACACGCCGCTCGAAGAAACCTTGCGCGCGCTGGATGATATTGTGCGCGCGGGCAAAGTCCGCTACATCGGCTTCAGCAATTATCTGGCGTGGCACGGCATGGCGGCGCTGGCGCTGCAAGCGCAGTTGAGCCTGCACAAATACGTCACAGCGCAAATGTATTATTCGCTGGTCGAGCGCACATTGGAGCATGAATTCGTCTCATTCTGCGAGTATACGGGCGTCGGTATCCTCGTGTGGAGCGCGCTGGCGGGTGGTTTCCTGTCTGGCAAATATGAGCGCGGCGTGCTGCCGCCCGAAGCGACGCGCTTCCGTGAGTCGGGCCCCTTCGTCCCGTTCGACGCAGATTTGGATCGCTCGTATGCCATCGTGGACGCGGTGAAAGCCGTCGCCGCGCGGCATGAAGTGAGCGCCTCGCGCGTTGCGCTGGCATGGACGGTTCGCCAGCCGATGGTCAGCAGCGTGATCATCGCCGCGCGCAAATTGGAACATCTCGAAGATAACATCGCGGCTATCGATTTGAAGCTGACCGCTGAAGATGTCGCGGAACTCGACGCAGTATCGCATCCCGGCACGCCGTATCCCAAGTGGATGCACTTGCAGTTGAACGTTGCCGAAGACCCACGCTCCCAAATCCTGCACCCCGAACGCTATACCGACGGCGGCGCATGGAAAGACTTGCGACAGGGGACGGCGCGCTGGAAGATCGAAAAATAGGACTGAGGACTGAGTGGGGCGGCACCCTACATCATTTGACTTTGTTTTCGGATTTCCATAACGCGAAGTCATGATGAATGTTTTCGCTCAGTCCTCAATAATCTGAGTTTTGGATAGGCTCTAAACTGTTCACCTCACCCCCTCTCCACAGCGTGGCTGAGGGGGTGGGGGGTGAGGTGAAGTGATCCAAAACTCAGGTTCAATACTATCCCTAAGGGGTGATTCGCCGGGCAGTATCGACCCGGAGCGTCGCAATAAAGTTCAATAGAGTTCGTTGGAGCAACGTATCATGGCAAAATTGTTGAAATCGAAGCAGGACAAGGGCTTAAGCCGCCGCGAGTTTATGATGAGCGCGTCGCTGTTGGGCGCGGGCATCCCCGCCGCTGGCGTGATGAACGCACTGGAATATCGCCGCGTCTCCGCGCAAGATATGTCCATGCGCGCCGCGATGAGCAACGCTGGTTTGGCAGCGACATGGTGCGCGCAAGGCAAAGACACCGCCGAAATGTGGGGTCGGTTCTTGGGCGTCGAAATCGTGTGGTTCGATGGACAGTTGGACAACAACATTCAGCGCGCCGCCGTCGATCAGATCGCAACTCAATCATGGGATTTCGTGGCGATTCAGCCGTTCAGCATCGGCACGCTGGTCGAACCCGTCAGCGCGATGATCGGCGCGGGCATCCCGTTCATCGATATGGACACGCTGCTCGCCCCGATTGACCAACTGCCGGATATCGGCGTCCTCAGCTTCATCGCGCCGGACAACGTGTTCATGTCCGAATCGGTCGTCACCGAACTCGTGCGCCAAATGGGCGGCGAAGGCAAGATCGCGCACACATGGGGCGCGCAGGGTCACACGGGCGCACAGGGACGCGCGCAGGGCTTCTATAACATCATGGCGCAGTACCCGAACATCGAGATCGTCGATGATCAGCCCGCCGACTGGGACGTAACGCGCGTCGCTGAAATCTGGGAGAGCATCCTGAATCGTCACCCCGATTTGAGCGCCGGTTTCTTGCACAACGACGACATGGCGTTGGCAGCACGCAACGTTGTGGTCAACGCGGGCTTGGGCGATCAGGTTCTCTTGGGCGGCATCGACGCGATGCTCCCCGCTATCGATGCGGTCGTCAATGGCGATTTGGTAGCGACGGCGCGCAACAGCTCCGTCCGCATTCATGGCAACTCCGTCTTGCTTGGCTGGTACGCGGCGACGGTTGGTCTGGACGAGGCGCGCGCCAATGTCCCCAACTTCTTGCTGGCGGACGGGCCCGCCATCACGGCGTCGGTGGACAGCAACCCCGACTTGGCAGGCGAACCCTGGAAGCTGCGCGGTTATGGTCGCAGCACCGCAGAGGGTCTGCGCTGGCTCGAAGAACAGTTGGCATTCTAAGAGAAGGACTGAGGACGGAGTGCTGAGGACTGAGTAAGGGATTGGACTGAGGACGGCGTGAAAAGGACTGAGAAACTGCACCCGTTACGCTTGTTTCTCAGTCCGCATGGAAAAAACGAAGCAGAATTGACGCGAACGTTGGGGCGCGGCACGCCGCGCTCCTACAGGGATGTCAGCTTGTTTTGGTTCTCCATCAGTCCCGCAGCCGCAGCCCTTGCTTTGACTCAGCACTCACTACTCAGCACTCAGTACTGAACTATGACAGATCAACCCATTCTCGAACTTAAGCACATCAGCAAACGCTTCGGCGGTTTGCAGGCGCTCGATAATGTCGACTTCGACCTGCGCGAAGGCGAAACGCACGCGCTCGTTGGCGAAAACGGCGCCGGCAAAAGCACGCTGATGCGCATCCTGTCCGGCGTCTACGCTGAATACGAGGGCGAATTCCGCCTCGACGGGCAGCCCGTCCATCTCAACTCGCCCGCCAACGCGCTCGCGCGCGGGATCGGCATGATCCATCAAGAATTGAGCGTGATGCCGGAATTGTCGGTCGCGGAGAACGTCTTTCTGGGACGCCAACCGCTGACCGCCTTCGGTACGATTGACTGGCGGCGCATGAATCGCGTCGCGGCGGAAGAATTGACCAAGCTCGGCTTTCCCGATATCGATGTGCGCCGCCCGCTCGAACAGTATCCGTTGGGGATTCAGCAGGTGGTCGAGGTGCTGCGCGTGATCCTGTCGGGCGCGCGCGTGCTGATCATGGACGAACCCACGTCGGCGCTGTCGCCGTCGGAAGTCGATCACTTGATCGGGCTGATCGCGGCGCTGCGCGAGCAAAAACGCAGCATCATCTATATCTCACACTTTTTAGAAGAGATCATGCGCGTCTGTGACCGCGTGACCGTGCTGCGCGATGGGCGCAAGGTCGCCACGCTGCGCCGCGACGAGACGAACATGAATCATCTGATCGCGCTGATTCTCGGACGCGAAATCAATGCCACGCTTCCGACGGCGGCGGTACGCACGAGCGAAAAAGTGATGCTGTCGGTCAAGCACCTTTCCAGCGATGCCTTCCGCGATATCAATCTCGAAGTCGGCGCGGGCGAAATCGTCGGGCTGTACGGCGCGGTCGGCGCGGGACATTTCAACGTCGCCAAGGCGCTGTTCGGCATGTACCGGATCGATGCTGGCGAAATCAGCCTGGACGGCGACATCTTCCCGCGCCGCTTCTCCGCGCGCTATGCGATCAAGCGCGGCGTGGCGTATGCGACTGAATCGCGGCGCAAGAGCTTATTTTTAGACGAAGCCAATTATCGCAACATCACGCTGCCGCATCTGGCACGCATTGGCGGCATCGCTCCACGTGCCAGCCGCGAATTGGCGTTCGCCGCGCCCGCCATGACGCGCGTCAACGTGCAGCCCAACGAACCGAAAAGCGCCGTCGGCAAACTGAGCGGCGGCAATCAGCAAAAAGTCGCCATCGCGCGCTGGATCACCTATCCGCCGAAAATTTTCATCGTCAGCGAACCGACGCGCGGCATGGATGTCGGCGCGAAAAACGAAGTGTTGGGCATCTTGCGCAATTTTCGCAACGATGGTTACGCCGTCCTCGTCGTCTCGTCCGAACCGGAGACGGTGCTGGCGGTCTGTGATCGCATCTTGGTCATGTCGCGCGGCGGAATCGTGGCGGAGATGGTGAACAGTGACGCGGTGAACAAAGATACCTTGATGAGGCTACTATGACGACCCCTGCCAACACCGCCGAACGGATGCTGCCCGAACGCGACAGCCGACGCCAATTCCGCGCGCTGCTGCCGATCATCGCGCCCTTTTTGACGCTGATCGTGCTGTTCCTGTTTTTCAGTGTGACGACGACGACGTTCAACAACCCGATCAACCTGAACAACATCCTCGTGCAAATCTCCACGATTGCGATCTTGGCGACGGGCATGACGTTCGTCCTGCTGACGGGCGAGATCGATTTGAGCATCGCGGCGATGGTCACGCTGTCGGGCGTGGTGTCGGCGCACTTGTTCGCCAACCTCGACCTGCGCGAACCGTTCACGACGGTCGTCCCGTTAGGCGTGGCGACGCTGTTGGGCTTCGTCAGCGGGTTCGCCAGCACAAAATTCCGCATCCCGACTTTTATGGTCACCTTGGCGATGTCGCTGATCGCGTCGGGCTTGTCGATTGGCATCACCGAAGGGCGCATCGTCTTTGACTATTCAGAGGTGATCCGCACCTTGGGCAGCGGGCGCTTCATCATCCCCGAAGCGGGCATCAATCTGCGCGTGCTGACCATCCTCGCGGCGATTTGCCTGTTCATCGGCTTTCTGGTGCTGCGCTACACGCGCTTCGGGCGCTACATCTATATGACCGGCGCGAACAAGAGCGCGGCGCGGTTAGCGGGCGTCGATACGGACATGATGGTGATCGCCGCGCTGACGATCTGCGGTTTCACGGCGGGGCTGGCGGGCTTGGCGAACGTCGGACGGTTGGCAAGCGCCCAGCCGACGGTGATCAACGGCTTCTTGATCGATACGATTGGCGCGGTCGTCTTGGGTGGCACGTCGCTGTCGGGCGGGCGCGGCGGCATCATCCAGACGGTGGGCGGCTTGCTGATCTACGGCACACTGCGCAACGGGTTGGACAATCTGCCGCAGTTGCAGACGGGCGCGGGCGTGTTCTTCAAAGAGTTCATCACGGGGATCGTGCTGTTCGTCGCGTTGATCGTCAACGTGCTGTTGAGCGGGCGCGCGTCGCGGGATAGGACGTAGTATAATCACTAAACGGATACAGGAGCTAAACATGATTACAAAAATGTCTGCGAAAAACTTCAAATCCTGGGTAGACACGGGTGTAATTCGTTTAGCTCCACTCACTGGATTTTTTGGGACAAATAGTTCTGGCAAGACCAGTTTACTTCAAATGCTGTTATTACTGAAGCAAACTGCTGCATCAAGTGATCGCAATATGGTATTACAAACAGAAGGAAGTATTGTAAGTTTAGGCACAGTGAAAGATATTCTGCATCAAGAATCGACATCTTTGGAATTGATGCTCGATTGGCGGTTAGAAAAAACATTGTCACTTCCGATTGAAGGCTCGAACGATAAAGAAAATATCGATCACCTGACTTTTTTATCAAGCATTGGACGAACCTCGAACGGTCCCGATGTTCAAAAAATGAGTTATTCGAGCGACCAGTTCATTGCATCCATGCAGCAAGGATCAAAAGAGAAATACAAAATCGAAGTTCGTGTTGCCGATAAAAACCCCGCACGGATCCAAGGGCGTCCACCTAATATTTCTAAGCCGATTAAGTGCTATGGATTTCCGAGCGAAGCGCTGCAATATTATCAGAATGCTGACTATCTTATCGATCTCAATGGCGCATTTGAAGAATTATTCCGAAATGTATTTTATCTCGGTCCGCTGCGTGATGATCCAAAACGTATTTACCAGGTATTGGGAAATCGACCCGATGACGTTGGTCGCAAGGGAGAACTGGCTGTAGCGACACTGGTCACAGCTGGTCGAGATAAAATTTTGAAGGAAGGAAGACGTTGGATAACGCTGGAGGAAAAAATTGCAGATTGGTTGAAACGCATGGGTTTAGTTCATTCTTTCCGAACCAATCCGCTGCTTGAGAATGGCAGTCAGTATCAGGTGTTGATAAAACGCACTTCTGAGAGTCGTGAAGTTCCGATTACAGATTTGGGGTTTGGAATTTCTCAGGTGCTTCCAGTTTTAGTGATGTGCTACTACACTCCAAAATCTTCGACCGTTATTCTTGAGCAGCCCGAAATTCATCTTCACCCCGCCGTGCAGGCGGTTCTAGCCGATGTATTCATTGATGCTATCAAAACACGTCACATTCAAATCATCCTTGAAAGTCATAGTGAACATCTTTTGCGACGATTACAACGTCGTATGGCTGAAAAATTAATCAACGTCAGTGATGCCGCCTTGTACTTCTGTCAGATGGAAGGGGGTTCATCGCGTATCGACGCACTACAACTCAGTGAATATGGTGACATTACAAACTGGCCCGACGGATTTTTTGGCGATCTCGCCGACGACCTTATTGAAATGGCAAAAGCCAGTATTGACCGTCAGATGGCTGAATGATGAAACGCATCATTGATACCAATGTACCAATAGTAGCTAATGGAAACGAGTCTGAACAAGCCTCGCTTGAATGCCAAAAAGCTTGTATCGACGTGATGACACAAATTTTTTCTGGCAGCATTCAAGTTGTATTGGATAAAAAGTGGGAAATAATTAACGAGTATAAAAATAAACTTCGACCTGATCTTAAACGAGGTTTAGGCGATCAATTTCTCATCTGGATTTTGACGAATTATACCAATATAAAGCGTTGTATTCTTGTTGAAATCACCAAAACGGGAACAGACACTTTTAACGAATTCCCTGACGATCCAACGCTTACAAATTTTGACCCTCGAGATCGTAAATGGATCGCCGTGGCACATGCGCATTTTTCTGCGTATGAGGAAACAGTACCCATTATTGAGGCTATTGGTCATAAATGGCGTAAGTTCGTCGAGGCATTCAAGCAGCATCATGTCGAAGTCGAATTTATTTGCGATCAACCGACTGCGACTTCACCGACCGCGATCAGACCTAATACTGAAAAATCCTCGAAGCGCATAAAAAACGATGAGTTAAAGTCATGACCAACACGTATTTCCCACTCGACCCCACCACCGTGATCGACTATGTACGCACGCGCCCCGAACTTATGGACATCTTCCGCGCGGGTGAGGCGCTCGAATCGGTCGAAGTCGGGGATGGCAACCTGAACTTGGTGTTCAAAGTGTGGGCGGCGGCAGACGCGGAACGAACGGTCGTCGTCAAACAGGCGCTCCCCTATGTGCGCTTGGTGGGCGAAAGTTGGAAGCTGCCGACGGAGCGCGCGCGCATCGAGGCGCAAGCGTTGGCGGTGCAGGCGCGGCTGTGTCCCGAACACACCGTCCATGTGTATTATTTCGATCCCGTCATGTTCTGCACGGTGATGCGGAACTTGACCCGGCATGTGATCATGCGGCGCGGCTTGATGGAGGGCATCACCTATCCCAAGTTCGGGCAGCACATCGGGACGTTCATGGGGCGCACATTGGCGGGGACGAGCGATCTGGTGCTGGATTACAAGACCAAAAAAGAGCAAGTCGCGCGCTTCATCAACCCGGAACTGTGCAAAATCAGCGAAGATTTGGTGTTCACCGAGCCGTACCGCTACACCGAGCGCAATTTGTTTCACAAGGAACTTGAGCCGCAAGTCGTGGCGCTGCAAGCGGACGCCGATTTGCGCGTCGAAGTGGCGCAGATGAAAGCGCAGTTCATGACGCACGCCCAAGCGTTGCTGCACGGCGATTTGCACACGGGCAGCATCATGATCAATCAGGACGAGACCATCTGCATCGATCCAGAGTTCGCGTTTTACGGGCCCATCGGCTTCGATGTCGGCGCGGTGATCGCTAATCTGTTCCTGAGCTATGCCAGCCACGAAGTGCGCACGAAAGACGCCGCCGCGCGCGCCGCGTTCCGTAGCTATCTGACGGACACGGTGATCGAACTGTGGGCGGTGTTCGCGCGCGAGTTCGCGGCGCTGGCGTGGGCGAACGCAGATTCGATTGATCTGCCGACGGCATATCGTGACCGCTACCTGCTGCAACTGCTGCAAGATACGGCGGGCTTCGCGGCGTGCAAGATCATGCGGCGCGTGATCGGCTTGGCGGGCGTGGCGGACATTCGCGGCATCGAGGACGTGCATGAACGGGCGATTGCGGGGAGTTTGGCGCTCAACATGGCGATCCCGCTGATCAAGGGGCGGCGCGACGTGCGGACGATTGCCGATGTCGTGGCGTTGGCGACGGCGGCGCGGGTGACTTATCCGTTCGGGAGTTGAGGGTTGTCTGCCGTATCGATTGGGGTGTCGGGTGAAGCTGGTCGCAACGCATCGTCGCGCCCATTGATGATGACAGCAGTTCCGACTTCAATCTGATCTAACGCAGCATTGATGCGATCCACCAATTTGACAAGGTTTCCCAACCGCGTCGTCATGACAAGCAGTACCACAACCGCGCTTTTCAGCTTTTTCAAGTTTTGTTGGTCAGGAATACTGTGATCCGCCGTTATAAAGACATCGAACTGCTCATCGCGCATCGAACGCATTAAAAGCCCATTTTTTCTTCCGAGCCAGCCCATGTCTCGAACCGTAAAAAATATTCCGATCCGGAAAAGACGTTTTGAAGTCGCGATCAAGATTTTCATCCAGCAATATTTTCATGGGGTATCCGTTCGTTCGCCTCGGCGCGCGCCGCTTCGATCAAGACACCAGACGCGAAATACAAAAACGACTCGATATGGGCGCGATCAACCGTTGGATACGCTCTCAAAAACTCATCAACCGATGCCCCACTCAACAAATAGTCCAACAGATGTTTAAGTGGCACGCGCGTCCCCGTAAAGCACGGCGTCCCGCTCATCAGTTCGGGGTCAATCGCCACGGGCAGCGTCTTCATGCGGTTTCGACTCCTCATCAACCAATCTATTCAGTATAACAGCAAGCCGAAGCTGCACAGCGACTTATCGACACTCCATAAGCCCTGTCTATGTCGCTGGTGAATGGGTGAAACGAGGGTGTTTTCGTCGGGGGATGACGGGTCGTATCCAAAACAGCCGGGCGTCCCGATGGAACGCCCGACGATGCACGATGGTTACCGATGAGCCAACCTCGTTGACGGGGTGCAAACGCAGCGCCCACCGCGCCCGCTTAAAGGGTCTTGACCGACGTCACGACGTTATTTGTACAGCGGCGATGGCACCGGATTACGCTCGCCAAACCCGCGTTGATGCCAGTACGGATAAATCGTGTCCGTCTCGCTGACGGCATCCAAGCGCGCGACTTGTTCTGCGCTCAAATTCCAGCCCACTGCACCCAAGTTTTCGTGCAACTGTGCCTCGGTGCGCGCGCCAATCACCACGCTGGCGACCGTCGGGCGCTGCAAAAGCCAGTTGAGCGAGACTTGTGCCACCGTCTTGCCCGTTTCGGCGCTGATGGTATCCAGCACGTCCACGACGCTGTAGAACCAGTCTTCGGGCATCTCGGGACCCTCGCCCGCCCCTTGCGCGACGCGGCTGCCCGCTGGCATCGGCTGGTTGCGGCGGAACTTCCCGCTCAGACGACCTTGTGACAGGGGGCCCCAAACGAGCGTGCTGACGTTTTGATCGAGCGCCATCGGCATCAAATCCCATTCGTACTCGCGCCGCAGCAGCGAATAATGACCTTGATACGCCATGTAGCGTGACCAACCGTACTTTTCGGAAATGGCGAGCGATTTCATCACATGCCAGCCGGAAAAATTGGAACAGGCGATGTAGCGTACCTTGCCGCTTTGCACCAGCGTATCCAAGGCGCGCAGCGTTTCTTCGACCGATGTGCGCGCATCAAAGCCGTGCATGATGTAGAGATCGATATAGTCTGTATTCAGGCGGCGCAGACTGGCTTCGCATGAGCGCAGGAGGTGAAAACGGGAGGTTCCCACATCATTCCGCTCATCACTCATGCGGAAGGTCGCCTTGGTGGACAGGATCATCTTATCCCGTCGTCCGTGGATCGCTTTGCCTAGAATTTCTTCTGACAGTCCCATCGAATAAACATCTGCCGTATCAAAGAAGTTCGCGCCGGCGTCCATGCAAATGTCCACGAGGCGGCTGGCTTCTGCCACATCGCTCTTGCCCCATTTGCCGAAAAATTCATGCGTACCGCCAAATGTTCCCGTCCCAAAGCTCAGGGCTGGCACGCTAAAGCCCGACCCACCGAGCAGTCTGTATTCCATTTTTGTTTCCCTTTGATATTCAACCCGATCAGGGCGCAGCCGCCGCTGATCGCCGCATGGAGTCCTGAGTATACCCATCTCTGGGATATATACAGATGGTCGTGTGAGCGGTTTTCATCCGCGCACGCGCACCGCGGGGGTCGAGAGGAACCCGTCTTCGACCACCAGCGCGATGCCGCCATTCATCAGCGGACGGTCGCCATCGGTCGCGCGCAGCAGCCGTTGACCATCGACCGTGACACTCACGTTTGCACCGCGAACCGTCAGCTCCACATTGTAAATGCGTCCAGGTTCCCAAGCGAACGGGGCTTCTGCCAGAATTGTGTCACCGTCAAGCGCCTTCACGAGCTGAAGCGTGCCGTCGGTGCGCAGCAGCGCCGCGTAGCAACGCCGCAAGCCCGTGACGCGCGCCGCCACACCAATCGCGCGGGCGAAGTCGCTGGTGATCGCCGCCTGTACCGTATAATCCTGCCAGTCGTGCGTGCCGATGGACAGCAAGCCGCGTCCACTGTTTTGGACGATATGGAAGGCGTCCGCCCAATGCGCCTCGAAATGATCGACCGCATCCACCCATGCACGCCGCCAGCCTTGTTGGACAGCGCCAGCGATTTGGCTGCCGACATCCGGCGGACGGGTGAAAATCGTATCGGGCGCGCCCGCGAACTTCAGGTCATCGAGATAAATTTCACCGCTGGTCACGCGCTCCGCCTGGAGTTCTAGCCCCACTTGTGCAATCGGCTGTCCATTCGTGTTTGGAACGTCCCAGACCAGTTCCGCCTGTCCACCCGGCAGAAGCGGCTGTGCCGCGCCGTACACGCGAGTGAGTGAGTTCGTTCCTGCGTACACATCGAGATATAACTGCACAGTAACGGTCTGTGAATTCGTATTCGCCGCACTGACATGCGCCTGAATCGTTTGACCGGAATAGAGCGTTGGCGAGGCGAACAACGGATAACCGATCATGTTTAGCGCGGCGGGCGCAATGAACGTGGCAGTGGCGGCGCGGGCGGCGCGTCCCGGCGCGAGGCGCTCAAACTTGAACGCTAAACTTCGTGTTCCGGTCTGGCTGTGTCCAGCGACGTTTTCCAGCCGCAGCACGCCGCGCGCGTCCGGCGCATCATCGGGCATGAAGCCCTGCACCGATCCGGGCAGTTCAAAGTGAAAGCGCGCGCCGTTTTTGACCATCAACGGGGGATGACCCGCCAGCGCCCGCCCGACATTGGCGATTTCCAGCGCCTCGATCACAGCGTCGCTGATCCCGCGCCCGCCGTCGGCACTCGACAGATACAGCCGATCCGCGACGGGCGTGCGCCAATCGGGACCCGCATCGATGCCCGCGAGTCCGTTCTTGATGCCCAAAATGCAGCCGACGTTGCCCGCGTTGCAATCGGTATCATAGCCGCAGGTGTTGACGATCATCTGCGTCTTTTGGAAGTCGTCGCCGCCATACAACAGCGCCACGATGATCAGCGCGTGATTGGGGACAATATGGCAGTTGCCGGGATAGCGTTCATAACTGTAACGGTCATACACCAGATCGCGCGCGGCGCGCCAATCGCCGTTGGCGGCATGAAAGGCGCGCAAATCTGCGATCAAGCGCGCAATGATCGAGTCCGGCGGTATCAGCCCGACAGCGATATCCAGTAAGCGGTCGAGGTTCGATTCATCGAAGGCGGCAGCCTCCAGCGCGGCGATCACCTGCGCGCCGTAAATCGCCTCGCCGTCATGGCTGACGCTGCCCGCGCGCCGTGCCAAATCTGCCGCCAGCACCGGATTACCCGGCGCGATCATACCCCAACCATCGATGAAGATTTGCGCGCCGATCTGCTCCGCGATAGTCGTGCCATTGAGCGCAATCGACCCGCTGTGGGGCGCTTGGATGCCCTGTTTCAGGCGTTGATAGGCAGTATGTTCGGTGGAAACACCGATCCCGCCCCACCATAAGATCGTTCGCCGTTCAATAATGTAGTTGAGCCACGTCTGCCCGATCTGTGCGGGGGTCAAGGTCAGGCGGTTGCCATAATCAGGCAAGGCGCGCAAGAACGTGAACGTGCCAGCGATATCGTCGTCGGTCACAATCAGCGGCACGCCCAATTTTTCGTGAACATAGTACCAAATCTCACCGAGTTCACGCTCGATCCGATCCCAACGCCACTGTTCAAACGGGCGTCCCAAATAAACGCCGATGATCTTGCCCAATACCCCCGCATAGACTCGTTCGAGATAATCGGCGTGCAGCGTGCGGTCGCTGGCTGCTGTTTCCACGTTCAACGTCATTCCGAAAGCCTCCTGAGATCAAGCGCGATGTCCAGTGCGAAGGTACCCCGTCCAGCGACCATTGGTCAACCTATCCAAGAAGCTGGCGCATGATTGGTGCATTATTCTTTAACGCTAATATTGACACTGAAACATAACCCCGCATAAAATATGGCATCAACATACTGGACGGTCAGTATGTTGATGCCGACCCTGACAGATGCGTAGAAAAACGCTTATGAAGACAAAAGATTTTGACCAGAAACAAGATATTCAAACCCAACAACTGCTCATCGAAGCCGGTATTCAACTCATCGGTGAAAAAGGTTACGACGGCGCAGCGATTGGGGATATCGTCGCGTTGGCGGAAGTGACCAAAGGCGCGCTCTACTACCATTTTGGCTCCAAAGAGAATTATGTCTTGGAAATCATTCGCCAGCGCGCTGAGCAAAATATCGCCCGCTTCAAGCAGCTTGACAAGGACAATATCTCGCTGGCGGAATGGATCGAGCGGTCTTTTTCCGCGATTATCGGCTTCTCCGATCCAGCGCAGCAGTTGTTCTCGCTGCAAGTGATGATGGCGGGGCTGCGACCCGGCAACGAACGGATTGGCGCGCTGGTCGCTGAAATTCACGCGGATTGGCGGCGTCTGATCACCGAAATGGTGATCCTGTCGGACGAATACCGCAAAGGGCAGCTTGTGGGTGAGCCGGAAGTGATCGCGGTTGGCGTGATGGCGCTCATCGACGGGCTGCTGATTCATTTTCGGATCGAGCCGGAGCGATTTACCGAGCAAGCCTTCATCGAACGCTTGGCACCCTTACTCAAACTGTGGGTTTTGAAACCGCCCGTTGACCTCAAACCGGAGCAAGCCCAGTGATGCAAACCCTAATCAAAACAGCCACGTTGATTGATGGGACAGGCGAATCCGCCAAGCCCGGATGGTCGCTGCTCGTACAAGATGGAATCATCATCGACTGCGCCCCCGCCGCCCACTTTGACGGGATCGACGCCGAAATCGTTGACCTGACCGCTGGCGTTGTTGTGCCGGGTTTCCTCGATGTGCATACCCACTTCTGCTATATCCATGAAGCCGGATTTCAACAGAGCGCGATGCAACCCAACAAGGTCGCCATGCTCGATGCCGGGTTCGACAATGCGGAGGAATGGCTGCATCAGGGCGTGACGACCACGCGCCTCGTCGGGACGCCCTTCGACCTCGACATCGAACTGCGCAGCGTGATCGAAACGCACGCGCTTCCCAGTCCGCGTATGGTCTGTGCGGGGCGCATGATGACGATGGTCGGCGGGCGACGTACCGCGTGGGACTTCATGAAAGAAGAGGTCAACGGGGTGGAAGAAGCGCGCCGCTTCGCCCGCGCCCACCTCCAGCGCGGCGCTGACGTGATCAAGCTGTACTGCACGACGCTGCTTGAAGCCAACGTCGCGGATTATCTAACGCGCGCGCTTGCCCTGCCCGACGATGCCCCCGATCCGGGTCGTTGGAGTTCGCTCACTGTCGATGAAATCGCCGCCGTGTGCGATGAAGCGCATAACATCGGGCGCACGGTCGCCGCGCATGTCGCGCCGACGTTCGGGATCAAAATTGCGCTGCGCGGCGGGGTCGATACCATCGAACATGGGACAAATCTGGACAACGAGTGCATTGACCTGTTCCTCGAAACGGGCGCGACCCTCGTCCCGACCTTGAGCGTCACCCATTATCAGATCGCCAACGGCGATCACCTTGACATGCCGCCGGTCTTTACGGCGTTCTCGCGGCGCAGTTGGGACAAGCAGATCAAGATGCTGCGCAAAGCCTTCGACGCGGGGGTGAAAATCGCCACCGGAACCGACAGTATCATCGCCGGGATGCAGTTCTACGATGAAGTCGAATTACTCGTCACCGCGGTGGGCATCAGCCCGATGGATGCGCTGGTCGCTGCCACCCGCAACGGTGCGCGGGCGTTGGGCATCGCGGGCGAAAAGGTGGGGACGCTCGAAACGGGCAAGTACGCCGATCTGGTGCTGCTGGCGGACGATCCGCTGACGGATATTCATAACATCCGCAACATCACCGCCGTTGTCCAGAGTGGCAGCATCGTCGCACGTCCCAATCAGTCGGACGGCAAAGGACAGAGGGGGCATCATGACTAAAAACGCGCTACGTGCCGCCGGATTTGTCGATCTCACGCCGGACGGGGTTGATTATCACAGCGATGAATATTTGCTGATCGAAGATGGACGCATCGTCGGGTTCGACAAGCTGGCAAATCTGCCCGACGACGTGGAAATCATCGATCAATCCGCCGATTTTTGCGTTCCCGGCTTGATCGACACCGCATTCTTGCCCGGCTTGCTCGTCCAACCAGACGGAGCGCGCCCCAACAGCTATGGCGAGAGCGTCTGGCAGGCGAAACAAGCCGCCGAACAGTGGCTCGCCTCTGGCGTGACGAGCGCCGCCAGTATGGGCGCGGCGGATCGGATCGACTTCGATTTGAGCAAGAGCATCGCGGCGGGGCGCATGAGCGGGTCACGCATTCATCCGGCGCTCTCGCCGCTCGTCCCGGCAGGGATGGCGAAATTCCATTGGCTGTATGGCGTGCGCGAGGTCAGCGGCGCGGACGACGCCCGCCGCGCGGTACGGGAACTGATTAAGGATGGCGCGGATCGCATCGTCATCTACGCCGATGTGCCGCTGGAGTTCCACGCCGATCCGGCTGAAACCAGCCGCCATCGGCTGCCCTTCTCGGTGGCTGAACTGTCCGAGATGGTCGCCCAAGCGCGACAAGCGGGCTGTTTCGTCCATGCCCAAGCGATATCGACGCGCGCGATTGACAACTGCCTCGCGGCGGGCGTGCGTTCCATCGGCTGCGCGTTTGGCTTGCAAGCCGCCCATCTGCCGATCATGGCAGCCAAAGGGATCGCGCTCGCGCCGAATCTGGCGCTCGGCGCGACGATCCGTGACATGGGCGCGGCGGCGGGTTTCCCTGCCAGCGCCATCAACATGGTCAGTAATCAGCGCATCGCCCCCGATCTGCTGCTGCACGCACACGCGGCGGGCGTCGATATCATCTGTGGCACGAACGCCGCCTTTTTAGCGGGCGATGTCTATCGAGAGTGCCAAGAATTACACCGAGCGGGCTTGAGCGCGGGCGATGTCCTACGCGCCGCCACGCAAAATGGCGCGCGGGCGCTCAAGCCCCACGTTGAATATGGTTTCTTCAGATCACGCACGGTCGCTGATCTGGTTTTTGTTAAGCATGATCCGGCACAAAATCTAGACAGCTTGTCCGAGATCAGCGCGGTCATGATCGAAGGAACATTACGAACGGATACACAAATCGCTTCCCATGTGTCCGCCTCACGACCGATTTAGATGTTTTGGAGAGCAAGTGCTATGAAGAAGTCGTCGCAGCGAAAGCAAATCGTGCTAATCCTGTTGGTCAGCCTCGTGCTTGCCGTCTATCCCGTTGCCCTGTCCGCTCAAGAGCCGGTCGTATTCCGGCAGCCCGCCAACGAGCCGACGGGTTTAGACCCGGCGCAAGGTGGATTTGGGTATCAAGAGTTCTTCAGCCTGTACGAACCCCTCGTCGATGCCTATTCCTCCAGCGAAATCACCCCATTGGCGGCTGAAAGTTGGACGCTTTCGGACGATGGGACGACCTACACCTTCACCCTGCGCGAAGGACTGATGTGGAGCGATGGCGCACCCGTCACGGCGGAGGACTATCGTCAGTCATTCCTGCGTCAGCTCAATCCGGCGACCGCCGCCTATTCTGCGGATGAGTTTTTCCCCATCCGCAACGGACAAGCGTACAACGCGGGCGAAATCACCGACCCGGAAATGGTGGGACTCTCCGCGCCCGATGATCTGACGCTGATCATCGAACTGGAACAGCCCACCCCGTTCTTCTTGTCCTATCTCGGCAATTCAAGCTATCTGCCCGTCCGCGTTGACCTGATCGAGCAGTATGGCGATCAGTGGATGGAAGCGGGCAACCATGTCGGCAACGGACCCTATATGCTCACGCAGTGGGATCACGATCAACTGATGGTGTTCGAGAAGAATCCGAATTACAACGGCATCTGGAAAGATAACCGTTTCGTGGATCGGATCGAATTCGTGATCATGGCGGACGCATGGAATCAAGCCGTGCCAGCGTTCGAGGCGGGCGAAGTCGATGTAGCGATTGCTCCGGCGGGCGAACTGGCGCGACTGCTGGACGACCCAGAATATGCCGACATGATCAACCCGGTTCCCATCGCTGGCACGATCATTTTGGTCATGGACACCACGAACACGCCGACGGACGATGTGCGCGTGCGTCAGGCGCTCTCGCTGTCAATTGACCGCGAAACGCTGTCCACCAACGTCCTGCGCGGGGCTTACGCGCCCGCGATCAGCCTGAGTCCGCCGCAGATCGCCAGCCACAATCCCGCCGAGGCGTTCGGCTATCAGTACAATCCCGAACTGGCGCAGCAGTTGTTGGCAGAGGCGGGTTATCCCGGTGGCGAGGGCTTCCCCGAATTTGAAGTCACCTATTGGAGCGTTGACCGCGCACAGTTGGAAATGCAGGCGCTTCAAGCGATGTGGTCAAGCACGCTCGGCATTGATGTGAACCTCAATCCGCTGGAGCCGAGCGCGATGCGCGATTGGCGGATTTCGCGCAACGAAAATGCCTTCAATATGTACTACGGTCTCAACTGGGCGGGCATTCAAGACCCGAATCAATTCCACAATGCCCTGTTCGACCCGGATAACTCGCTCAAGCGTTCCCGCTTCGCTGACGCGGCGTACATCGACCTGATCCGCACGGCGCAGGTCGAGACCGATCCGGCGGCGCGCATTGAAATGTATCAACAAGCCGAAGCGATCATCAACGAACAAGTGCCGATCATCTCGGTTGATTATGAAAGCCAAACGTGGCTGATCCGCCCCTATGTTCAGAACTTCATCGAGTCCACGACGGCGGTTGGCACGATCTTCCGGTATGCACAGCCGCCCGGATTGCAGGTCAATCGATAAGCGACGATTGAAAAGCACCCACCTCACCCCTAAATCCCCGCTCCATGTGGGGCGGGGCGTGAGGTTGGGCTTTGAGGGTTGCGGGTGAGGTGTGTATTTTCCAAAGGGGGCTGAGGCTTGAGAAGGTACATACTTCGTCGAATTTTGTTGATGTTCCCCACCATGCTGGCAATTTTCACGATTACATTCTTTCTCATGCACGCGACACCCGGCAGCCCATGGGACGATGCGGGGCGTCCTTTGCCCGCGAATGTGATCGAGAATCTCAATGCGAAGTATGGCTTGGATAAACCCGTCTGGCAGCAGTATTTGATCTTTCTGTGGGGGATCATCTCGCGCGGCGATCTGGGCGATTCCTATACGCGCGCAGGTCAGAGCGTCAGCGGGTTGCTGCTGGAACACTTTCCCGTCTCGCTTCAGTTGGGCTTGGTCGCTATGGTCTTTGCGATTATCGGGGGACTGACGCTGGGGCTGGTTGGGGCGCTCAAACCGAACTCGCTGCTGGATAATGTCACGACCTTTCTGTCGGTGATTGGGATTTCGACGCCGAGCTATGTGGTCGCCACGCTGTTGGTCATCCTCTTTTCGCTCTGGCTGGATTGGCTGCCGACGGGGGGGTGGGATGGCATCTTCTCGGAACGGGCGATCATTCCGGTGATTGCATTGGGGTTGAGTCCGATAGCGACGATTGCGCGCTACACCCGCTCCGCCGTGATCGAAGTCATCTCGCAGGATTATATCCGCACCGCCCACGCCAAAGGGGTTGCAGCGTATAACGTCCATCTCCATCATGTTTTGCCCAATGCGCTCATCTCGGTGGTCACGGTTGCCGGAGTCAGTCTAGTGAATGTCGTGACCGGATCATTTTTCGTCGAGTCGATCCTCAACATTCCCGGCATTGGGCGTTACTTCGTCACATCGGTCACAGGGCGCGACTATCCGGTCATCATTGGGACGACGCTGTTGTACGCGACGTTGGTGATGATCATGAATCTCATGGTCGATCTTGCGTATACCGTTCTCGATCCACGCATCAAATTCGGACAATAATGGATACGCTACAGAAACTCCCCGTTGTTTCGATTGACGTACCGCTGCCGCGCCGCAGAACGCCGTTCGGACAGTTTGTGCGGCGCTTCACCCGTAATCGGGCGGCAGTCATCAGCGCCATCTTTGTCCTGCTGCTGGCAGTCGTGGCGATTTTTGCGCCGTTCATCGCCCCTTACGACTACGACGAGGTGAATTTCGCCGCTATCACGGTCACACCCTCCGCTGCGTATCTTTTCGGGACGGATGCGCTCGGACGCGATGTGTTATCGCGCTTGATTTACGGGGCGAGGGTGTCGCTGTTCGTCAGCCTGATCGCTCAATTCGTGATCATCGTCGTTGGCGTGCCGATTGGCATCCTCTCCGGTTTCCTCGGTGGGTGGGTGGACATCGTGATCCAACGGATCATCGATGTGTTGTATGCCTTCCCCTCGCTTTTGTTCATCATCATCATCATGACGTATCTGCAAGGCACCCTCAGCGAATCCGATACCGCGCTTGCTCAGACTTTATCCGAAGTCAACGACGCAACGGGCGGACTGCTCGGCGTTTTGATCGCGCTCGGACTCGTGTTCTGGCTCACCGTCTCGCGGATTGTGCGCGGCGAGGTGCTGTCCATCAAGGAAAAAGAATTCATCGTGGCAGCGCGGGCGATTGGCGCGACGAATCGCCATCTGATGCTGCGGCACATCCTGCCCAACATTCTCGCGCCTGTCCTGGTGGCAATCGCGTTCGGGATTCCGAACGTGATCATGCTCGAAGCGGGACTGTCCTATCTCGGACTGGGGACGAAGCCACCAGTTCCGTCGTGGGGACTGATGATTGCCGAGGGCGTGAAGAACTTTCGATCCTTTCCGCATCTGCTGATCGCGCCGGGTTTAACGCTCGCCATTACGCTGCTGTCCTTCAACTACTTGGGCGATGGCATCCGACAGGCGCTTGATCCATCGCTGCGCAATGACTAGCACAACGTTACAAGGAGAAAAGACCGTGAAACTGCTATTGAATGTCGGCAAACTCATCGATGCGACGGGCGCGGCGATGCAGGAAAACATGTCCGTCCTCGTCGATGACGGGCGCATCACGCAGATCGCCGCGCACGGCACGATTGCGGCAAATGGCGCGACGGTCATTGATGCGCCGGACAAAACGCTGATCCCCGGCTTGATCGATATCCACTTTCATCTGTTTCTGCTCATGCTTCAGCCGCTTGGCGGCGGCAGTGAAGTCACGCACATGACCGATGAGATGATTGCGACCAAAGTGTTTAAGGCTGCCAACGCCGCGAAAGTCTGGCTGCAAATGGGCGTGACCACCGTGCGGGACGCGGGGGCGGGACAATTTCTGGCGGTGGCGATGAAAGAGGCGATTCGGGACGGCTATACGCCGGGTCCGCGCGTCGTGGCGAGTGGGCCCCTGATCGCGCAGACGGGCGGCTTTCGACCGGGCAACGGCGGACATGGGGTTGAGGTGACGGGGGCAGACGAAGCGCGGCGCGAGGCGCGCTTGCACCTGAAAGCGGGCGTCGATGTCGTGAAGATTTACGGCGCGTCCACCATTGGCGGCGGCGGCGGGCGGCTGATCTCGGAACCCGGTTGGACGCAGTTCACGGTCGAAGAAATGCGCGCCATCGTTGAAGAAGCGCATAAACCCGGACGGCTGACGTCCTGTCACACGGGCAGCGCCCAGTCGATCAAGAACGCGATCCTCGCGGGGGTCGATTTCATCGATCACGCGACGTATATGGATCAAGAATGTATCGATATGCTGCTCGAAACCAATACGCCGATTGTCCCCACCCAAGCGATTGCATGGAGCTTGGAGAAATTTGGGGTCAAGATGGGGTTTGGACCTCACATCGCCAAGAAAAGCGCCGAAGTGAGCGCCGTGTCGATGAAGTGCCTCGCCAACGCCTACCACGCGGGCGTGCGGATCGCAGCAGGGACGGACGCCGATAATCCGCGCGCATCGCTGGCGAAGGAATGTGAACTTTTGACGGAAATCGGCATGTCGAACATTGAAGCGTTGATCGCCGCAACCAAGACGCCCGCCGAAATTCTGCGTCTCGATGCCGAGATCGGCACGATTGAAGTGGGCAAGATCGCGGATTTGGTGCTGTTGGATCAGAATCCGGTCGATGATATCCGGCATTTGACGACGGTCGCGCGCGTTTTCCAGTCCGGCAAAGAAGTGCCGCTGCCGCTGTATGACTTGAGCGACTTCTACGGAAAAGTCAATTGATGCGGAGTCCGCGATGACAGCGAAGAAAGTACGCATTGAGACGGACGCCGCGCCCGCCTCGACCGGTTTTCGATCCCAGGGGTTGGTTGCCGGGGGGATTCTCTTTACTGCCGGACAAATTGGCGCCGCGATGCCAGAGCCGGGCGTCTTGCGGGAACCAAGCGCCGAGATGGGCGAGTCGGTTCGGCTCACGCTCGGTCATCTCGATCAGGTGAACCGCGCGGCGGGTCTGGCGCGCGCCAACGTGTTCGAGGTATCCGCGTTTCCCAAGACGACGGGCAGCCAAGACGATATCCAGCAAGAGATCGCGGCATTTGTCGGTTTCGCGCCGGAGCTGTTCAATTACCATGAGGTTTTTGATGTCGCCATGCACGCCCAGATCGAGATGGATTGGATGGCGTGTGCCGATCCGGCGCTGTCACGGGGGCAGGCGGCGGAGTGGCTGCGTCCTCTCGGCAGCGCCACGACCGGAAACGCCATCCACAGCGGCGCGTTCGTGATTTGGAATGGCTTGCGCGGGCATGGCGCTGATCTGGGCGCGGCATCGCACGCGCTGCTCATCGATTTGAAAGCGCGCCTTGAAGCGGAAGGCGGCGGATTCGATGATCTGGTCAAGCTGACCATCTATCTGCACGCCTTTGAACCGTACCCGCTGTTCAACGACGCCACCAAGCATTATTTTGCGGATATTATTCCGCCCACGCGCTCGGTCTTGGTTGCGCCAGACTTCACGGGTGACGCCAAGATCATGATCGATGTTGTGGCGCTGAAGCCGTAAGCCATCTTGCTGTCGGGGCAAGGTGCGCCTTGCCCTACAAATTATTCGGTCACTGTCGAGAGGGAAAAATACAGCATGACAGCCGAAATCGATTTGAAACCGGGCGCGAAGGTCGCGGTTGAAACCTGTTTAGGCATCAGCAGTTCAGATCGCGTCATCGTTTTCACCGATGAACCAACCGCTGCCATTGGTGCCGCCCTCTACGATGTGATCGAAGAACGCGGCGCGAGGGTGGTGCTGAAAACGTTGGAAAGCATTGGCGCGCGTCCGCTGCTGCAAGTCCCGCCCGCGCTGTGGGCGTTTCTGGATGGGTATGCGCCCACCGCGACCTTCTACGCCGCCTCCGGTCAAAAAGGCGAAATCCGCTTCCGCATTCCGTTGATCGAAACGCTGCGCGAGAAATATAACGTCCGTCACGGTCACATGATCGGCATCACGCCCGAAATCATGCAGACCGGGATGCTGGCAGACTACCACAAGGTTGCCAAGCGCACGCACGAAGTTTACGAGATCGTGAAGCACGCCAAGCAAATCCGCGTGACCAACCCCACTGGCACGGACTTGACCGGCTCGTTCGATCATGCGCGCCTGAAGTGGGTGATCTGGGACGGGCTGTATCGGGAGCAGGGCAGATGGGGCAATCTTCCCGAAGGCGAGACGTTCACGTCGCCCGTCAATGTGGAAGGCGTGATCACCGCGTCGGTCATGGGCGATTTCTTCAGCAAGAAATACGGCTTGCTGGCTGAACCCTTCCGGCTAGAGATACAGGGCGGGTTGCTCGTCGGCTGTTCGCATTCCGATCAAGCGATGGTACAAGAATTCTGGACGTATCTGGATGGCGTGGAAAACGGCAGACGTATCGGGGAATTCGCCGTCGGGACGAACGAATTTCTTGGGCGATTGATCGGCAATTTGCTGCAAGACGAGAAATATCCCGGCGTTCATGTGGCTTTTGGCAACCCCTACGCCAAATATACGGGCGCGACATGGGACAGCCCGGTGCATGTCGATGTGGTGATCGAGCAAACGAGCGTGTGGGTGGATGGTCAGATGTTGATGGAAGCGGGGCGCTTCGTGTATTAGGGGGACGCCCGATTGAGGTGGGCGAGCCAGCAGCTCGCCCATACACGAAATCACGCCTTCTGAACGGGTATCCAACCGTTCAAACGATGCTTACTGTGGACTTGGCACGGCGACGCGCCGCGCGACTTCTGCCCGCACGACCGGCGCAACCTTGGTGCCGAACAGTTCAATCGCGTGCATCACTTGGTCATGTGGAATGCTGCCGACGCTGAGTTGCAACATGAAACGCTGATGCCCGAAGATTTCATGCTGGAACAGCACCTTCTCGATCACGTCGTCCGGGCTGCCGACGAAATTGGCACCGCGCAGCGTCGCCGCAGCGTCGTACTGCTCACGGCGCATCGGCTGCCAGCCGCGTTCGCGCCCGATCTTGTTCATCAGGATTTGCACCGACGGGAACGACTCATCGAGCGCCTGCTGGCGCGTGTCCGCGATGAAGCCGTGCGAGTTGATGATCAGAGGCATGTTCGCCGGATCGTAACCCGACTCGCGCGCCGCCATCCGGTACAGATCGGTGAAGGTGGCGAAACGTTCTGGCATCCCGCCGATGATCGCCAGCGCCATCGGCAGCCCGCGACTGGCGGCGCGCACGACCGACTCCGGCGTGCCACCGACGCCAATCCAGACGGGGAGCGGATTTTGGATCGGGCGCGGATAGATGCCGAGATGATCCAGCGGCGCGCGATGCTCGCCGTCCCACGTCATTTGCTCGTTCTCGCGCAGCTTCAGCAGCAGATCGAGCTTTTCGGTGAACAACGCATCGTAATCGTGCAGGTCGTAGCCAAACAGCGGGAACGACTCGATGAACGATCCGCGTCCGGCGATGATCTCGGCGCGTCCATTCGAGATCAAATCGAGCGTGGCGAACCGCTGGAACACGCGCACCGGATCGTCGGAACTCAAGACGGTCACGGCGCTGGTCAAGCGAATCTGTTTCGTGCGCGCGGCTGCCGCTGCCAAAATGACCTCCGGCGCGGACGAGATAAATTCATAGCGGTGGTGTTCGCCCAGTCCATAGACATCGAGTCCCACTTGGTCAGCGAGTTCGATTTCTTCGAGCAGGTTGCGCATCCGTTCCGCCGGACTGATCGTCTGCCCGCTGCGGGGGTCAGGCGTGAGTTCTGCGAATGAAAAGAGACCGATCTCAAACGGTTTGGTTGAGAGGGTTGGGGTGGCTTGGTCGTTGATCATGGTCGATTCCTTGTCTGAACGCGAAACGCGCGTGCTGGTTTTCGGGCAGCCCGCTTTAACCTGAGTTTTGGATCGCTTCACCTCACCCCCTGACCCCCTCTCTACGCTGTGGCTGAGGGGGTCAGGGGGTGAGGTGAACGGTTTAGAGCCGATCCAAAACTCAGGTTCTCTATATAGACGCGGAGAGCGGCGGCGGTATTACCGAAAATCTGGACAGGTCGTCGGGTTGAGGTGGGAAATCGATGCGAATGAACGTGCCGCGCAAGCCGCGCTATCATCGGCGCATGAAATGTGAGCGAAGGAACGCCAGGCGAAGACTCCCCCGCTCCGGTACGGAGCGGGGGTTGGGGGTGTGGTGAATCAGCGGGAGTAAAACGGCGAATTACACCGCTTCCACCTCGCTCACCCGCGCGCGTTCCGCCCGTCCCGCGCGCCGCATCAACCACAGCGCGGGCGACAAGCTCGCGCCGCTCACCACGAACGCCAAGCGCAGCGAGAGGTTCCCAAGCGCGCCTAATGGAGCGCCCCCCACCGCCTGCCCGATGGCGTCGGTCTGACTCTGCATCGATAACACCGTCGCGCGCACGTCCGAGTCGATATTGGCGTTCGACCACGTTCTCAGCAGCGGATCGATCAGCCCGCGCCCGATGTTGAACACCATGAACGCCACCAACGCCGCCGCCAACGACGGCGCGAGTCCATACCCGATGATGCCCACGACCATGCCCGCCGTCAGCGCGATCAGGGCGCGGATGACCTGCCGCCCATCGTTCAGATTCACGTGGCGGCGCATGATTTCGGCGGCGACGGTCAGCACGCCCATCATGACGATATCCAACAGGGCGATCACCGCGATAGGCGAAAGCCGCCCGTTATTCGCTAGATCGAACGTGAGCAACAAGTGCGCTTGCCACAGCCGATCCCATGCTTCGCTGAACAGCCCAAAGAAGAAGCCGACGCCCAAAATGCGCAGCAGCATCGGACGCGCGCGTACCACCCGCGCGCCGTCGCGGAATGTGTCGATCAGCTTGCCGAACGTAGTGCGATCCGCGCGGGGAGTCGGCGCGAAGCCGTCCTCTGGCATGAACAAGAACAGAAACAGCGCGTTGGCGAAGATGATCAGCCCGCCCAACAGAATCGGCAGTCGGAGATCGATGCTCCCCAACGTCGCCGCGCCGATCACGCCGCCGATCCCGGTGACCCGCCCGACTTGCCCGGCGCGCAGGAACGCCAAGCCCGCGCGTTCTTGTCCCAGTTCGTCCACGACCCACGCATCATACGCGCCGCTGGTGAATGTATAGCCGATGCCCCAGACGACGTTGGCAAGGACGAGGACTTCAAACGTCGGGATGAGTTGAATTAAATATGCCAGCGCCATCCCAAAAAAGCCGATGATGCACGACAAGCGGCGGCTGAACACGTCCGCCACGATTCCGGTGGGAATCTCGAATAGAAAGATCGTGACTTCCATCGTCGTGCCGAGCAGCACGAGCTGGAGCGGCGTCAGCCCGACGACCTGAATTTGATAGACCATCATCGTCGTCCAGATCAGGGCTGAGGCGAGGCTCATCAGCGCCGCGCCCGTCAAGTGGACGCCGTATGCGCCAATACGATGTTTGAACACCATGAGTTGTGTGAATCCTTAACTGCCGCAGGGGAAATCAAATCCCGCGCGGATATCTAAGCGCGTGAAGGGTACAGCGATGTTCGGGAGCGCGGCAGCAAGGGCGTGCAGACCGTCGTTAGCGCCGCGCCTCGAACCCGTCAATCGGCGTCGTGCGTGCAGTTCCGGCAAGATACGCGGTTGTGGCTGACATTGGCAATCATCCTTATGCGGTCAATTCAAGGTGCAACATGAATACGATAGCACGACTCGCGGCATTCGCTATCCATCTTTCGGCGTAGAACAGGCGTTGATCGAGCGGCGGGCGCCCAGCGTCCACAATCGCGTATAATGAATCATAAGATAAATCGTAACGCTAGGATTGTCCCATGTCTGCCCGCCCACCGAACCGCCCACCCTCGCGCCAGCGCGCCCCAACGTCCGCGCCGCGCCCGCCGACCTCCCGCGCCGCGCCGCCGCTGCACCTGCCTCCCGTCGCCACCAATGCGCCGCGCCGTGCGATGCCCCGCGCGCCCAAATCATCGCTCAAATGGCTGGTGATCGGCGCGCTTGCCTTTATGGTGAGTTTGTTCGTGTTCGCGGCGCTGATCGTCGGCGTGGGCGCGTTGTTTTTGCTCGGTGGGACGACGGCGCTGCCCGGCGTGCGCGTCGGCGGTGTCGCCGTCGGCGGCATGACGGTCGATGAAGTGACGGCGGCGCTGGCGGACTGGCAGATTGCGCTCACGGACGGCGAAGCGACGTTCAGCGTTCCGGCGGCGGATATCGGCGTCGGACTGGACAGCGCCGCATCGGCGCGCGCCGCCGTCGAATATGGGCGGCGTTCCGGCGGCATCGGCGGGGCAATGCGCGCGGCGTTCGGGACGGTCGATCTGCCGCCCGTCGTCGATGCGAACGCGGCAGTGGTGGCGGGGGCATTGGCGACATACGCGCCCGCGCTGAATCGCGCGCCGATCAACGCAGGCGTGCAGTTCGTGAACGGGCAGATCGCGCCGCGCGCTCCGGTTGATGGACGCGCGCTCGATGCGGTGGCGACGGCAGACGCGCTGGCGGACGCGAATGCGCTGGCAGATGGCGCGCTTGACCTCATCATGCGCGCGATCCCGCCCGCGATCAGCGATCCCGCGCCCATCGTCGCGGCGGCGCAGAGTCTCGTCGCCAATCCGCTGACGCTGCGCCTGTACGATCCGATCTTGGATCAAGCGGAGCTGCGCGCGATCCCGCCGGAGACGTGGAGCGCGTGGCTGATCGCGGAGGATGACGCGGCATCGGCGTTCGGCGTGCGCTTGCGCTTGGATACGGCGGCGACGCGCGGGTATCTCGCGGCGGAAAGCGTCGGTGCGGGCAAATTCGGCGCGGGGCGGCACATCGACGCGGACGAAGCGGCAAACGCGCTCGATGCGGCGTTGGCGGACGGCTCGAATCGCGCCGATGCCCGCTTGTATTACGATGAATTCGCGCACAGCGTCCAATCGGGCGAGTCCATCACGAGCGTGGCGTGGGCTTACGGGCTGCCGTACCCCTATCTGCAAGCCGCCAATCTGGGCGTCGCGGACTTATCGGTCGGGCAGACGCTCATCATCCCCTCGTTGGATACGCAGCTCCCGCTCCCCATCGTGTCAGATAAGCGCATCGTCGTCAGCATCAGCGGGCAGCGTGTGACCGTCTACGAGAACGGCGCGCTGTTGTGGGATTGGAGCGCCAGCACGGGCATTGCGAGCAGCCCGACATGGCAGGGCGTGTATCAAGTCTTGTTGCACGAATCGAACGCCTACGCGGGCAACTGGGACTTGTGGATGCCCAATTTCATCGGCGTGTACTACCCGATTCCGGGCGCGGCGTTCATCAACGGCTTTCACGGCTTCCCGACGCGCGGCGGCGGTCAACTCTTGTGGACGGGCGACTTGGGGCGGCGCGTGACCTACGGTTGCATCCTGTTGAGCGATACCAACGTGAGCTTGTTGTACGCTTGGGCGGAGGACGGCGTGATCGTGGAGATACAGGCGTAGGGATGGGGATTTATCAACATCGCAAAAACTTGGCGCGCGATGAACCTAGGGAGTCCTATCAATCTCAATTTTGTTCTCCATTAGGAGCGATAATCATGAAAAATCGAGCAGCTCACGTATTTCGTGTCGTATGTGGATTATGGATGTTCGTTTTATCGACAACGACCTATG
>Ga0163144_10001868_pt1 | contig 49307 bp, 58 predicted proteins | sample OliLak19BULKMAT1_FD_123175 | JGI IMG/M metagenome (GOLD analysis project Ga0163144, IMG submission 123175) | Freshwater microbial mat bacterial communities from Lake Vanda, McMurdo Dry Valleys, Antarctica - Oligotrophic Lake LV.19.BULKMAT1 | ecosystem: Environmental > Aquatic > Freshwater >... | reverse complement strand
TAAATAGTGTTTTTCATTTTCAAAAATCATAGCTAACCCGAAGGGTTAACAAGAAACAAGATTTAACATAGTCTCTATTGCTATATCTTGTGATTCGGCAAAGACTTTTGAAAAACACTATAGCTCGGATTTTCTAGTTAAATACGAGGTAAAACTATGTGATAATTTGAGGATTCTCGAGGATAAAATTATATTACTTCTTTTCCCCCATTTATTTGACATTTTAACGCCTTACGTGATAATCATCCGTCTCCCGAAAGGGCCGTTTTTGTAGTTAAAAAGTCTATTTATTAGGCATAGTTATCTTTGGAAATAAAACCCAAAGATGATTTTCTTGATAGAAGAGCATATTACGATGCGCGAGTAGTGTGAGGAGATGCAAGGCTTCTTCCTTGGGAATGCATCATCTCCGTTGATTTTCTGCTTTAAGAATGACTGCTTTTAGAAAGCAATTTTTAAACCAGGATCGTAAGCATTACGGAAGAGAATCAAAAAGAGAGCAATCTTTTTCTGGACTATTTCTCTAAAACCAAGGACCGAAAAAATTTAGTTTAGCCTTTGTGGCATGTCTCTTTTAAAAGTTGCGCGTTAGTGCTTCTTTCAAAAGATTTTTGTGTCCTCATTGGATGTTATTCAAAGTTAGTTTAGGAGCAGGCAGCTATGCCAACGATTAATCAGCTAGTGCGCATGGGACGTGAAGCCAAAGTCAGAAAGACTAAGGCTCCAGCTTTAGAAAGTTGTCCACAAAAAAGAGGAGTCTGCACTCGCGTTTATACACAAACTCCAAAGAAACCTAACTCAGCTTTGAGAAAGGTGGCGAGAGTTAGACTTACAACTGGAATGGAAGTTACAAGTTATATTCCTGGAGAAGGACATAATTTGCAGGAGCATTCTGTAGTATTGATTCAAGGTGGTCGTGTTAAGGACTTACCTGGTGTTCGATACCACATTATCCGCGGAAAACTTGAGACTCATGGCGTAGCTGATCGTAAGAAGAGCCGATCTAGATACGGAACAAAGAGACCTAAGTAGGCTGAGAATTTTATTTAGATAAGTTGTTTTAAGCGCACTTAAACGGGAAAAGTATGTCGCGAAAGAAAAGAGATTATACAAGAATTGTTTTGCCAGATCCAAAGTTTGGTAAAATTATCGTTACACGTCTTGTCAACCGCATTATGGATGATGGCAAAAAGGGCGTAGCGGAGAGAGCCGTATATGGCGCGTTTGATATAATAAATGAAAAACTCAACGAGGATCCTGTTGGAGTTTTTATGAAGGCACTTTCAAATATTAAGCCAGTTGTAGAAGTTAGATCCCGTCGTGTTGGTGGTGCAACTTATCAGATTCCAAGTGAAGTTAGACCACGAAGACAAGAGACTTTGGCTCTGAGATGGCTTGTTGAAGCTTCCAATTCCAGAGGCGAAAGAAAATTATCTGAGAGATTAGCTAGCGAACTGTTAGATGCTGCTAATAATAGAGGAACTTCAGTTAAGAAGAGAGAAGATACTCATAAGATGGCGGATGCTAATAAAGCCTTTGCTCACTTTAAATGGTAATTATGAACAGGGTAAACGCTCGCATACTTCGTTACACTAATTAGAAAAGATTTTAATAGGAATTTTAGAACGTGTCAGAGAAAGTTGATTTAAAGACAACAAGAAATATCGGTATCATGGCGCATATCGACGCCGGTAAGACAACTACTACCGAGCGAGTGCTTTATTACACTGGTGTCAACTACAAGATCGGTGAAGTGCATGATGGTGCTGCTACCATGGACTACATGGAGCTTGAGCAGGAACGCGGCATTACTATTACTTCTGCTGCAACAACTTGCTTTTGGGCTGGTTCCGAAAAACAATATCCAAATCATCGAATCAATATTATTGATACTCCTGGTCACGTAGATTTTACTATCGAAGTTGAAAGAAGCTTACGTGTATTAGATGGTGGTGTTGTTCTCTTTGACGGCGTAAGTGGTGTTGAACCTCAATCTGAAACTGTTTGGCGTCAAGCAACCAAGTTTAAAGTTCCTCGTATCTGTTTTGTAAATAAAATGGATCGCGCTGGTGCAAATTTTGAATATTGCGTTCAGTGTATCAAAGAAAGATTGCATGCTAAGCCTGTTCCAATTCAGATTCCAATTGGTAAAGAAAGTACATTTAAGGGCATCATAGATTTAGTAACCATGAAGGCTACTTTTTATCTAGAAGATTCTCTGGGTGCAAAATACGAATATCGTGATATTCCTGAAGAACTTTTAGATCAAGCCACTAAAGCTCGTGAATACATGATTGAATCCATTGCTGAGGCTGCATGCAATGAAGATCTAATGGAAAAATATCTTGCTGGTACTGAATTAACTTTAGAAGAGGTTAAGCTCGGTATTAGAAAGATGTGTCTTGCTATGGAAGGATTTCCAATCCTTTGCGGAGCGTCTTTTAAGAATAAAGGTGTTCAGCCGCTTCTTGATGCAGTTATTGAATATTTGCCATCCCCACTTGATGTTCCATCAATTCAAGGCTTGGATATTAAAGATGAAACAAAAGTAATCATTAGAGAACCAAATGATGATTCTCCATTCTCTGCAATTGCTTTTAAGATTATTACCGATCCTTATGTAGGAGTTTTAACATTCGTGCGCGTTTACTCAGGGAAACTTGAAACAGGCATGAACATCCTCAATTCAACAAGAGGTAGAAACGAAAGAGTAGGTCGTCTTGTTAAGATGCACGCTGATAAGCGTGAAGATATTAAAGAGATTCGTGCTGGAGATATCGGTGCTATTGTTTCCATGAAGGAAACGATCACTGGAGATACTCTTTGCGATCCTGATCATCCTCTCCTGCTTGAAAGTATTTATGCCCCAGCTCCAGTTATCTCTGTTGCAATCGAGCCGAAAACTAAGGCTGATGAACAGAAGATGGGACTTTCTCTTTCTAAGCTTTCAAAAGAAGATCCATCTCTTAGATTGGCTGTTGATCATGAATCCGGACAAACAATTATCTCTGGAATGGGAGAGCTTCATTTAGATATTGTTCAACAAAGACTTTTTAGAGAATTTGGTGTTGCGACAAATGTTGGTAAGCCACAAGTTGCATATCGAGAAACCATCAAGGGTTCTGTTGAGTATGAATATAAGCATGCAAAACAAACAGGTGGTCGAGGTCAATTCGGACATGTTCTATTGCGCATAGAACCATTAGAAGCAGGAAAAGGCTTTGAGTTTGTTGATGAAGTCAAAGGCGGAGTTATTCCTCGTGAGTATATTCCAGCTGTTGAAGATGGCGTGACTGAAGCTTTGCAAGGTGGCATTTTGGCTGGCTATCCAGTAATTGATATAAGAGTTGCTCTTACCTATGGAAGTTACCACGACGTTGACTCAAGTGAAATGGCATTTAAGATCGCCGGATCGATGTGCGTGAAGGAAGCCTGCCGCAAAGCTGGAATGTCTCTTCTTGAACCGATCATGGCCTTAGAAGTTGTGACACCTGATGATTTCGTGAGCAACGTGGTAGGCGACATTAACAGAAGAAGAGGTCAAATTTTGGGCATGGAACCAAGAGCTGGTGCGCAAGCAATAAAGACACAAGTTCCATTGGCTGAAATGTTCGGATACGCAACCGATCTTCGTTCTATGTCGCAAGGAAGGGCAAGCTTCACCATGGAATATCACCATTATTCATCGGTTCCTGGAAATATTCAGGAAAGTTTGGTGAGTAAGTAAACTTTAATTTTTGTTTTAATAACTTAGGGAGCATTGACAATGTCAAAAGCAAAGTTCGAGAGAACCAAACCACACGTAAACGTGGGAACTATCGGTCACGTTGATCATGGTAAAACTACTCTTACAGCTGCCTTGGTCAATACACAGGCCAAGCTTGGTATGGCTACAGCAAAAGCTTATAGCGATATCGCAAAGGGTGGAACTGTTCGTGACGCAACTAAGACAGTTACAATTGCTAGCGCGCACGTAGAATATGAAACAGTAAATAGACATTACGCACACGTAGATTGTCCGGGCCATGCTGACTATGTAAAAAACATGATCACTGGTGCTGCACAGATGGACGGCGCGATTCTTGTAGTGAATGCCGCTGACGGTCCGATGCCTCAGACTCGTGAACATATTCTTTTGGCACGCCAAGTAGGCGTTCCCTACATCGTTGTTTTCTTAAATAAAGTTGATCTTGTTGATGACAAAGAGCTTTTGGAATTAGTTGAGATGGAAGTTAGAGAACTTCTCAACCATTACAAGTTCCCTGGTGACACAACTCCAATCATCAAAGGCAGCGCTCTTAAGGCTCTTAGAGGAGATGATGATGAACTAGGTATGCAGTCAATCCAGAAACTTTTGGCAACATTGGATGAATACATTCCAGTTCCAGAGCGAGATATAGCTAAACCTTTCTTGATGCCTGTTGAGGACGTGTTCTCAATTCAAGGTAGAGGAACAGTAGCTACAGGTCGTATTGAACGTGGTGTTGTAAAAGTTGGTGAAGAAATAGAAATCATCGGACTTAAAGATACTGTTAAAACAGTTGTAACTGGAGTCGAAATGTTCCGTAAGCTTCTTGATCAAGGTCAAGCTGGCGATAACGTCGGAGTTCTTCTTCGTGGACTTAAGAGAGAAGACGTAGAGCGAGGACAAGTTCTTGCTGCTAACGGATCTATTAAGCCGCATACAAAATTTAAGGCAGAAGCTTACATCCTCACACAAAGTGAAGGTGGAAGACATAAACCATTTTTCAACGGATACCGTCCTCAGTTCTATTTTAGAACTACAGACGTAACTGGAAACGTAAAGCTTCCGGAAGGTGTCGAGATGGCTATGCCTGGTGACAATATCACAGTAGAGATCGATTTAATTCAGCCGATCGCTTTGGAAAAGCAGTCACGTTTTGCTATCCGTGAAGGTGGTAAGACAGTTGGTGCCGGAGTTGTTACAGAGATTATTGCTTAATTTGATGTAATTGGCGGATCGAGAGTTTCATCTCGATCCGTTTAATGAGTTTTTTAGGATATTAGCGAATGTTAGGTGGACAGAAAATTCGCATACGGCTCAAAGGGTACGATCACAAGTTACTCGATGCAGCTGTTACAGAGATAGTGCAAATAGTGCGCAGAACAGGTGGCAGAGTTGCAGGCCCGTTGCCTTTGCCAACTAGAATTGAAAGGTTCACTGTGAACCGTTCTCCTCACGTTGACAAGAAGTCACGGGAACAATTTGAGATTCGCACTCATAAAAGATTGCTTGATATTCTTGAGCCCACTCAACAAACAATTGACGACTTAGGAAAGTTAGAGCTTTCAACTGGAATTGATGTGGAGATTAAGCTTCAGTAATTATGAAGCTTATGCTGAATAGGTAAAATACAGCGAAATTGAATTAAACTGGAAAGATTTATGGATTCAAAAAAGTATCCAGAGGGATTGGTAGGAAGAAAATTGGGAATGACCCAAGTATTCAACTCAGACGGTGAGTGTATACCTGTGACCATTGTCGAGACCGGGCCATGCTTTGTATTGGATGTCAAGACTGATGACCGGAACGGATATTCCGGAGTTCAATTCGGTTTTGGACCTCGCAAGATGCAAAGAGTAACTAAGTCTGATGCTGGACAGTTCTCAAAAGCTGGAAGCGGAGCCTTTTACAAAGTTGAAGAAATTAGATGTGATGTTAACACTCTTGGCTGGACAGCTGGTAAAGAAGTTAAAGTCACAGAAGTTTTCTCACCTGGTCAAATGGTGGATGTAACTGGAGTTTCTATCGGTCGCGGATTTTCTGGCGTTGTAAGAAGACATCATATTAAAGGTCAACCACAAACTCGTGGTACTCATGAAGTACGTAGACACGTTGGTTCGATCGGTTGTCGAAAATTTCCTGGAAAAGTTCATAAGGGAAAGAGAATGCCAGGATTGATGGGTTGTGAGCAGGTAACAGTTCAGAATTTGGAAATTGTAGCTGTTAGACCAGAAGAGAATGTTCTTTTAGTTAAAGGAGCAGTTCCTGGATTTAAAGGTGGGTTTGTTGTGGTTCGAAAGGCCATTAAAACTTACTCAGGAGTATCAGTACCGCAGCCACAGGAAGCTGCCGCTGCTGCTTAAATGACTTTTTAGTTTGAATTTTAAAGTTGAGGACTAGCTGTGAAAACGGTGGAATGTAAAGTTAAGACAATGCAAGGAAAAGATGCCGGCACCTTGGATTTGAATCCAGAAGTGTTTGCTGCCCCATTGTATAAGCATCTTGTTCATCAAGTTGTAAGATGGCAGTTAGCTAAGAGAAGAGCTGGAACTCATGATGTGCTTACAAGAAGTGAGATGAAAGGTGGCAAGAAAAAACCATTTGCCCAGAAAGGTACAGGCAGAGCTCGTGCAGGTAGTTCCATTTCTCCATTATGGGTAGGTGGTGCAGTTGTTCATGGACCAACACCTAGAAGTTATGAATTTAAAGTACCGAGAGAGATTAGAAGAAAAGCTCTTTGTTCAGCACTATCTAGCAAAATTAAAAATGAGCAGTTGATTGTATTAGATGAGCTCAAAATCAAGAGTGGCAAAACTTCTGAGATGGCAGAGTTAATCAAAAAAGTTGGCGCAACTGGTTCCGCTCTTTTGATTACTGTTGGTGCAAATGATGAAATGACACACAGATCTGCAAAGAACCTTGATAATATAACAACGATGTCTCCCGCTGGTGTAAATGTTTACGACTTAATCAAGCACACTTATTTGATTGTTAGTAAAGAAGCTTTGAAAGCGATTGAAGCAAGAGGGCAGTGTACCAAATAGGAATGTAAGGAATAGTTTTTTATAGCTATCTTACTTTTAAGAGCAAAATTTTTAAGGTAATTTTATGAAGTTAACTGAGAAAAACAACAAAAGGCTGGCAGGGGTTAAAGATTTTAACCTTTTCCTAGAGCCAATAATAACTGAAAAATCATCAATGATTAGCCAGTCAGGTAGTCGTGTTGTTTTCAAGGTTCCAGTGTCTGCTTCAAAAACTGATATAAAAAATGCAGTAGAAAGAGTTTTTGGTGTAAAAGTAGAAGCAGTTAAAACTCTTAATATTCTTGGCAAAACCAAGAGGACCGCTCGTGGCATATCTAAGAGACAAAACGTAAAGAAAGCTTACATTACTTTACCCAAGGGACAATCTATTAGCGTAGTTGAGGGACTATAATTTATGGCGCTTAAATCTTTTAACCCACTAACACCTTCTCGTCGTGCTTACGATGTTTCGGATTTCTCTGGTCTAAGTAAGGTTGATCCAGAAAAGTCTTTAATTCGTACTAGAAACCGATCGGGTGGAAGAAATAATTCTGGTAAGCATACCAATATCAACATGGGCGGTGGACATAAACAGCGCTACAGAATGATTGATTTTAAAAGACATGATAAAGTTAATGTTTCAGCAACTGTGGCTACAATTGAGTATGATCCAAACAGGACTGCTCGCATTGCTCTTCTTCAATATATAGATGGAGAAAAGCGATATATTATAGCTCCTCAAGGTTTGGCCGTTGGACAAATAGTTCTAACTGGAGAGGGTGCAGATATTAAGCCTGGAAATTGTCTTCCACTTAAAAATATTCCAACTGGAACTGTAATTCACAATATCGAGATCTATAAAGGTGGCGGAGCTCAGATGATTCGCTCAGCAGGATCTTCAGCCCAACTCAGAGCTAAAGAAGGAAACTATGCTCAGATATTGATGCCATCAGGTGAAGTTAGAAAAGTTTTAATTGATTGCTACGCTACTATTGGAGCGGTGAGCAATCCTGACCATCAGAATATAAATCTTGGTAAAGCAGGTCGTAGTAGATGGCTTGGTATCAGACCACATAACAGAGGTGTTACTAAGAATCCAGTCGATCATCCAATGGGTGGCGGTGAAGGTAAGAGCTCGGGGGGAAGACATCCATGTTCTCCAACTGGAGTTAAATCAAAGGGTCTTAAGACAAGAAATAACAAGAGAACAAATAAATTTATTCTTGAAACAAGACACCGTAAAAAGGGTTCTGCACAAGGATAATTTGATAGTTTGCAAGGAGTGAGAAAATGACACGTTCAGTAAAAAAAGGCCCAGTAATTGTAGCATCTCTTATGAAATGGGTAGAGAGATCTAAAAATGGGGCACATAAAGGTCCAATCAAGACTTGGGCTCGCCGCTCAACTATCATTCCAGATATGATCGGTGTTACTTTTGCCGTTCATAATGGCAGAAAGTTTGTTCCAGTTTTCATTACGGAAAATATGGTTGGACATAAGTTAGGAGAATTTGCTCCTAGCAGAACATTTATGGCCCATGCAAAGGCGATTGCCTCTGCCCCAGCTCCATCAGCAGGAGCCGGACCAGCTAAATAAGTTTGTTTGAAGTAGGTATTATACCATGACAGAAAAGAAGGCAGAAAAAAAGAGCGCGAAGAAGAAGGTCACTAAAGAAGTGTCTGCAACGAAGGTGACTTCAGCTAAGAAGCATACTCGTCGCAAAGCTAGTCCTCGTGAGAATTCTCAAGGATATTTGGCTCGTGCTATTGCTAACCATGTTAGAATTACTCCTCGTAAAATGAGGTTGGTACTAAATATGGTAAAAGGAAAACAAGTTGATCAAGCATTGCATTTGCTTCAGTTCACGCCGAACAAGGGAGCTAAGATTCTGTCAAAGCTTTTACTTTCTGCAATTGCTAATGCAAAGGAAAGATCAAGTGCCGACGTAGATAGACTTTGGGTTTCAGGTGGTACTGTTGAGCAAGGACCTGTATTAATGAGATACATGCCAGCTGCTCATGGTAGAGCAAATCCTGTTAGGAAGCGGTCTTCTCATATTACAATTTTGTTGGATCAACGTTAATTTTTCAGGAAGTGAAGGAATAAAATAATGGGACAGAAAATCAGTCCAACTGGGTTACGAATAGGAATTACAGAGAACTGGCGTTCGCGTTGGTTTGGATCTAAGGATTTCGCTCGATATATTGGCGAAGATGTGAAGATTCGCAAACACATTGTTACCCATCTTAAGGCAGCTGGTATAGCTCGCGTTGAGATTGAGAGAGCTGCAGCTCGTGTTAAGATTAATATTTTCAGTGCAAAACCTGGGTTGGTTATTGGCAAAAAAGGAAAGGATATTGAAGATCTTAGAAGAGATCTAAAGAATCTCGTTAAGAGAGATGTCGGATTAAATATTATTGAAGTTAGAAAGCCAGATCTTGATGCTAAATTAGTTGGCGATAATATTGCCTTTCAGTTGGAACGCCGTATTAACTACAGACGTGCAATTAAAGATGCCATGAGCCGTAGTATGCGCATGGGTGCAGAAGGTGTAAAAGTTAGAATTTCAGGCAGATTAAATGGAGCAGAAATTGCTCGTTGCGAAACACTAAGAGAAGGTAGAATTCCTTCTCATACACTTCGCGCAGACATCGATTATGCTCTTTCTGAAGCCGCCACTACATATGGTGTGATTGGTATTAAGGTATGGATATTTAAGGGAGAGAAGTTTGCCCCAGGAGAAGAGACTCCTTTTGAGGCAATGCAGCTTTGATATTATAAATATGATATTAAATATGATATTTTAGAGATTATTTAGCAAAAACTCTGACTAGGAATTTGATTTATGTTAAGCCCAAAGAAGACAAAACATCGCAAGCAAATGAAACGACTCCGTCAGTTGCGAGGAGTTGAGAACAGGGCCATTGATTTGGATTTTGGTGACTTTGGTCTTCGTGCTTTAGAGGCAGGTTGGGTAACAAATAGGCAGATTGAGGCGAGTCGTATTGCAATTTCTAGAGGTATGAAGAAGGGTGGAAAGATGTGGATAAGAATCTTTCCAGATCATCCTCTTACTTCTAAACCTGCGGAAGTCAGAATGGGTAAGGGAAAAGGTGCTCCAGATAGATGGGTCGCGAATGTTCGCCGCGGAAGAATTATGTTTGAGCTGACAGGTGTTACAAAAGAGACTGCAATGGAAGCACTCCGATCAGCATCTGCAAAATTGCCGCTTAAGACTGAAATAATTATACGTAGCGAGGGAATCCTTTAGCTTTTGGAGAATTAAGATGAAGAGTGCAAATATTGTAAAAGATCTAAGAGCATTGACACCGAAGGAACTCAAACAGAGGGAAGTTAAGGTATCTGAGGATTTGATGAAGTTGAGATTTAGTAAGAAAACCGGACAGCTTAAGCAAAGTCACAGACTAGGAGATCTTAGACGTGAGCTTGCTAGAATTAAGACTGTCTTGAATGAAGCAAGAGCTCAATAGTAACTGATTTTTTTAGAGAGAATGTATGACAACTAAGACAGAAGAAAGAGGCCGCCCCAAGTTTCGTCAGGGTGTTGTTCTCAGTAATAAAATGGATAAGACAGTTATCATTGGCGTAACTGAGATGAAGAAACATTTAGTGTATGGAAAGTACATTACATCAACCAAGAAATTTGTTGCTCATGATGGAGAAGATAAATGTAATGTTGGAGACGAAGTAAAAATCGTTGAGACACGTCCTATCAGTCGCACAAAAAGATGGAAAGTAGTTGAGATTTTGAAAGTGACCAAAGATGATATAGGTCAAGTAATTTAAGTTGGATTAAGTCATGATTCAGTTGAAGTCAGTACTTGAAGTTGCAGATAATTCCGGAGCAAGAAAAGTTCAGTGTATAAAAGTGCTGGGCGGGTCTCGCAGAAGATATGCATCTGTAGGCGACGTAATAGTTGTAGCTATAAAAGAGGCGATACCTAATTCTAAGATTAAAAAGGGTACTGTTCATAAAGCAGTAATCGTTAGGACCTGTAAACAGCTAAAAAGAAGTGATGGATCTTACATAAGATTCGATGAGAACAGTGCTGTCCTCATCAATGCACAAGATGAGCCAGTTGGTACTAGAATATTCGGACCAGTTGCCCGTGAGTTAAGAGGCAAAAAGTTTATGAAGATTGTTTCATTGGCTCCCGAAGTTCTATAAGAAAAGTTTTTGAAAGTGAGATGTATATGAAGAGCGTTATAATGAAAGCCGGAAGAAGGAGACTGAGAACCGATATTAAAGTTGGTGATACAGTTATGATTATAGCCGGTGGTAATAGTAAGAAAAAAGTAAACAAAGGTAAAACTGGAAAAGTTTTACGTTTTGTTGGAACAGATAAAGTAGTGATCGAGGGGTTAAATTTTGTAACTCGTCACAAAAAACCATCTGGTCCAGATAAATTGGGTGGCAAGATCCCTATGGAAGCACCAGTTCATACTTCGAATGTAATGTTTTTTGCAGATAAGCTAAAACAACCTGTCAAAGTTTGTTTTCAAAAGTTAGCTGATGGAAAGAAAGTTCGCGGATATAAAGATCCAAAAAGTGATGAGTTTGTACAGATTTAAGTAAATATTGTTGATTTGAATATTGGAATTTGAGCCATGACTAGATTAGAAGAACATTACGCAAAGGAAGTTGTAGCCAACTTAAAGAAAGAGTTTAAGTACAGCTCTGCTATGCAAGTTCCTAAATTGACCAGAATTGTCTTAAACATGGGACTTGGTGAGGCTATTGGAAATCAAAAGATCATTGAGTACGCCGAAGAGGCAATGACCAAGCTTTCTGGACAAAAGTCAGTAGTTACTAAATCTAAAAAGTCTATTGCCTCTTTCAAATTAAGAAAAGGTCTTCCAATTGGGTGCATGGTAACTCTTCGTGGCAAGAGAATGTTTGAATTTTTAGATAGATTTATTTCCGTCGCACTACCAAGAGTTAGAGACTTTAAAGGAGTTCCAACTAAAGGATTCGATGGAAGAGGTAATTTTACCATGGGCTTGAAAGAGCAATCCATTTTCCCTGAAGTTGAAATCGATAAAGTTGATAAAGACAGAGGAATGAATATTACTTTTGTGACTTCTGCAGTAACTGATGCGGAAGGAAAAGCTTTGTTGGCACATATGGGTATTCCATTTGTTAAGAAAGTTGTAACTGTACAGCAATAAAGTTTGTAATTGGGAATTTTTGATTAGGAGTTCGTTAAGTGGCAAAAAAGTGTTTAGTTCTTAAACAACAGATGAAACCAAAGTTTTCGACTCGTGCGTATACACGATGTCAGTGCTGTGGTCGTTCCCGTGCAGTTTATAAAAAGTTTTTGCTTTGCAGGCTTTGCTTGAGAAAACTTGCCCATCAAGGCTTGATTCCTGGTTTGGCAAAAGCAAGTTGGTAAATTTGACGTAAAACGAGAGAGAAAGATGTCTACAGATACAGTATCAGATATATTAATTAGGGTTAAAAATGCACAAGCTGTCTATCACAAGACTGTTGTGATCCCTTCTTCGAAAATAGCATTTTCAATTTTAACTCTTCTTAAAAAAGAAGGGTATGTTGAAACTTTCGATAAAGAGAAAGATGCTGAAGACAAATTTGATCAGTTCAAGGTTTACTTGAAGTATGATTCAGAAGGTGAGCCACTTCTATCTAGAGTTAAGAAAGTTAGTACTCCAGGGCGCAGAGTATACGCTAAGAAGACTAAGTTGCCTCGAGTTGCTTCCGGTCTTGGAATTGCAATTGTTTCTACTTCTCAGGGAATAATGACCGATAGGGAAGCAAGAAGATTAGGTGTTGGCGGCGAACTGTTGGCAAAAATATTTTAGTTGAATTTTAAGGTGATAAGTCATGTCAAGAGTAGGTAAACAACCAGTTGAGATGCCAAAAGGCGTTCAAGCTAGCATTACTGGTAATATGGTCTCTATACAGGGTCCAAAAGGAAAGCTTGAGTATCAATTAGGTCGAGGTATCTCAGTGAAGGTTGATGGAACAAAACTTCATCTATCTGCAACAGTCGGCGAGGATGCTCAGATTGGTGCTAATTGGGGCAGTGCAAGAGCTACCATAAATAATATGGTCTTCGGTGTTAATACTGGATGGACAAGAAATCTTGAGCTTCAAGGTGTTGGTTATGGTGCAACAGTAGCTAAAAATTCCCTTAAGCTTAATGTTGGTTACTCACATGAAGTAGTGATGCCGATTCCTCAAGGTGTTTCCTGTAAAATTGATAAAAATATTATCGTTATGCTTGAATCAGCTGATAAACAGGTATTAGGTAACTTTGCTTCTAATATAAGAAAAGTTAGACCACCTGAGCCATATCTTGGAAAAGGTATACGCATTGTCGGTGAAACAGTAAGAAGGAAAGCTGGTAAGGCTGGTAAAAAATAAATTTTGTTTTTAGTAAAACGGTCTAAACCGTTATGGTCGGTGAATTATGAGTACAAGAATTAAAAGAAAAGATTTAACACCTAGAGAAAAAAGAAAAATCTCTATTAGAAAGAGAATCTTTGGATTTACAGAACGTCCACGTTTGTGTGTCTACAGAAGCTCTAAGTTTACATACGCCCAGGTTATTAATGATGATACTGGCATAGTGTTAGTCAGTGCTTCTTCTCAAGAAGAAGAAATAATGAAGAGTCTCTCAAGTATCAAAGCCGAAGGGATTCCAAGTAAGGCAAAGAGTTCAAAAAGTGTATTAGCTGCAAAGGCTGTTGGGATCGCTTTGGCTAAAAGAGCAATTGAAAAGAAAGTCGAAAAGGTAGTTTTTGATAGAAATGGAAATCTTTTTCATGGACGCATTAAGGCAGTTGCTGATGGTGCAAGAGAACAAGGGCTTCAGTTTTAATTAGGATCTAAAGATTATATGTCTCTAAAGAGTAAAATGATGTCGCGCAGAGTGAAGCTTCCTGAGGGAGCAGATCTCAAAGAAACCGTTGTGTTTATTAACCGTACGGCCAAAGTTGTTAAGGGTGGTCGTCGTTTCGGTTTCACCGCATTGGTTGTAACTGGTGATGGTGCCGGACGAGTAGGCTTTGGTCTTGGTAAATCAGGGGAAGTTCCCTTGGCCATTGCCAAAGGTGGAGAGCAGGCTCGAAAAGCCGTGATCGTTGTGCCTCTTTCTGGAACAACAATTCCTCATGATGTTATTGGCAAGTTTGGTCCAACCCAAGTTTATTTACTTCCTGGTAAACCAGGAACGGGAGTTATTGCTGGATCTGCTGTAAGAGCTGTAATTGAAGCTGCCGGAATTAAAGATATTAGAACTAAGGTTATTGGTTCAAATAATCCAAATAATGTTCTTAGTGCAACCATACAAGGTTTGTTGAGTTTAAAATCTCAAGAAACAATCGGGCGTGATAGGAAGATTCCTGTTGCTGAGCTTGACTACAGAGCGTTTTAATTTTTTTGTAATACTAGAGTGAATTTATGAAATCCGGTTCAAAAATTATAGTAACACAAATAAGAAGCGTCGCTTCCAGAGCAGATCGCACTTATAAAATGCTTAATGCCTTGGGCTTGGGTCGAATCGGCAAATCAAAGGTTCATATTATAAATGAGGCTGTGGTTGGTATGGTGAATAAAGTTCGCCACCTAGTTGATGTTCAAGAAAGTAAGAAATAGTTTATAAGGAGCTCAAGATGGAACTTTCAAAATTAAAACCGGCAAAGGGATCTAGAAAAGTAAGTCGAAGAATTGGCCGTGGTGAAGGATCTGGAGCAGGTAAAACTTCTGGTCGTGGTGGAAAAGGACAGACTGCTCGAAGCGGTGGAACAATTCGTCCTGGATTCGAGGGTGGACAGATGCCACTTTACAGAAGATTGCCAAAATTCGGTTTCACTTCAAGAGTAAGCGTGACTGGTGCTAACTATTTCCATATCCTTAAACTAGGATCACTAGAAGTTTTCAACGCTGGTGAAACAGTGGATCTTGAATCACTGAAGGCTAAGAAGATGGTTAAAAGTACTAATTTTGGTGCAGGAATTAAAATTCTTCACTCAGCTGGACTGACTAAAAAGTTAAATTTTAAAGTTGCAGCAATTTCAACTTCTGCAAGAACTGAAGTTGAGCGATTGGGTGGAAGTATTGAAATCGTTAGCAAGTTTCAAAAATCAAATAAAACTGAGACGCTAGAAAAGACAGAAATCAAGACAACAAAAAAGACAACAAAGAAAAAGAAATAATTACCTTCGCTTCTTGATTTTTATTTTGTGTCAATATTTAGGGAAGACGAATAATGGTTGCTGGCATTGAGGGCGTAAGCAAAATACCCGAGCTTAGAAAAAGAGTTCTTTTCACCTTAGGGATGTTGGCAGTTTATCGGTTCGGTGTTTATGTTTCAACGCCAGGAATTGATGTTGAAGCTCTTAAAAGAATGTTTGATACCACAGACGGATCACTATTTGGTTTAGTGAACATGTTTTCTGGTGGTGCTTTAGAGCAGTTCTCAATTTTTACATTGGGAATCATGCCATATATCAGCGTCTCCATTATAATGCAGCTTCTTAGTTCAAGTATTCCATCACTTGAACGGTTGAAGAAGGACGGAGAACAAGGTCGGAGAATTATCACTCGTTATACTCGTCAATTCACAGTTTTACTCGCTCTTTTTCAGGGAGTAATGATCGCAATTGGATTAGAGGGGCAAGGAGTTGTTCTAAGTCCTGGTTGGTCTTTTAGAATTACTACAGCAATTACTCTTGCAGCTGGGACAGCATTCATCATGTGGATCGGCGAGCAAATCAATGAAAAAGGCATTGGTAATGGCATGAGTGTCGTTGTTTTTGCTGGAATAGTTGCAAAAATGCCTGAAACTTTTCTATCTACTTTAGTGCTAGCAAGAAATCAGGAAGTTGCACCATTAACAATTTTAATTGTTTTGGCTTTCTGTTTCTTAACTGTAGCAGGCATTGTTTTTGTGGAAAGAGCTCACAGAAGAATTCCAGTCCAGTATCCTAGAAGAATGGTGGGAAACCAAATGACCCAAGCTCAGACTCAGTACATGCCTCTAAAAGTAAATATGGCAGGAGTAATTCCTCCTATTTTTGCCTCAGCTTTTCTTGTACTACCAGCTACAATTGCTTCAATGAGTACAAATGAAACATTAGCTGACTTTATGTCTTATCTTACTCCTGGAACATGGGTTTACTCTCTAGTGTTTATGGCGTTAATTATATTTTTTAGCTTTTTTTATACTTCGATGATTTTCAATCCTCCTGAAGTTGCTGAGAACTTAAAAAAGAATGGTGGATTTATTCCAACTGTTAGGCCTGGAAAACAAACTGCTGACTTTTTCTATAGTGTACTAAATAGACTTACTCTATGGGGAGCAGTTTATATTTCTTTAATTTGTATAGTCCCGCAATTAATTTACATCAATTTAGGCGTCGTAAGTTTCGCATATATTTTTGGTGGGACTTCTGTTCTAATTGCAGTGGGTGTGATTTTAGATACCGTCTCTCAAATTGAATCTCATATAGTTGCAAGAAATTATGAAGATTTCATGGGGAAAAATACTAAAGCAAAAGGCGGTATTGGCTCAATGGGATATACTCGCTCAAGACTTTTAAGAAGGTAGGAGTAATATCTGTGAGTAACTCAAAAGAGCTTCGTGTAGTTCTGTTGGGCGCTCCAGGTGCTGGAAAGGGCACTCAAGCCGAATTAATTACCAAAGAAAAAAAAATATTACATATTTCAACTGGTGATATATTTAGAAAAGCTATTTCTGAGTCAACACCTCTTGGAATAAAAGCCAAAGTTTATATGGATGGTGGCAAACTAGTTCCAGATGAACTTGTAATTGACTTAGTAAAAGAAAGACTTTCAAATGCTGATTGTAAAAATGGATTTTTATTGGATGGTTTTCCTAGGACTATTTATCAGGCGACTTCCTTAGATTTTCTTTTATTGGAAATGAAAAATCCACTTACTCATGTCATTGAGCTTGATGTGCCTGATTCCGTATTAGTTGAAAGACTTCTTAATAGAGGTAAAAAATCAGGTAGAAGCGATGATACCAAAGAAGTCATAGAGGAGCGTTTAAGAACTTATCATTCTCTAACAGCACCTGTTTCTGATTTTTACAGTAAAACTAATAGGTTGTATAAGGTTACGGGTACCGCTGGCATAAAAGCAATTTCTAGTGAGATTTCTAGGCTTTTTGACAATCGTTCATAAACTAGTTTATTCAGTAAATATTGGGGATGTAAAATCAACTTTAGTGAATCTGATTGTTAAAACCTAATGGATTTTCCTTTTTGTTAGAACTGACACTTTCCAGTCACGCCGAATTTGGGAAGAAAGTTCGCAGCAGAAGGGCTTTTTATTGATGTAATTTTGCTAAAATTGAAGACTTTTAAGCGGCTAACCCTTGAGATTGTTTGTATTACTGTGTAGTATCTGCCACTCTCGGACTTCGAAATTCCGAGTGATTTGGCAGAATTGTATAGTGTTCACAGTAACTTCCGTTGGGAGCGAGAGACATTTTTAGAAGGTGTCGGTTCACCCAATCAGCATTGTAGGTGAATAAACAATGGTGATTACTGCGAGCGTGTGCATTTTTTTGTTTTTGTATTTTCGATTTGGAGATTTGAATTGTGAAAGTTAGAGCTTCAGTAAAACCAATTTGTGATTATTGCAAAGTGGTTCGCCGCAAAGGTGTCGTCTATGTTATCTGCAGCAGAACACCAAAGCACAAGCAACGTCAAGGATAATTTTTTCTAGGAGAAGAAGTAGTATGGCACGTATTGCCGGAGTAATTTTGCCAAGAAACAAAAGAATAGTTAGAGGACTAGCCTATATTTATGGAGTTGGTATTTCAAAGTCCGAACAAATTTTGAACGAAGCAGGAATTGATTTTAATATTCGTACTGATGATTTGACAGATGAGCAAGTAGCAAAAATCAGATCTATTCTTGAGGGTCGAGAAAAAGTTGAAGGCGATCTCAAGCGCGAAGTTACCACCAATATTAAACGCTTGATGGACTTGGGTTGCTATCGCGGTTTGCGTCATAGAAAAGGCTTGCCTGTTCGTGGTCAAAGAACAAAGACAAATGCTCGTACTAGAAAGGGCCCACGAAAGATGGCCGTTGTTAAGAAGAAAGTTGTTTAGTTTTTAATTGCTAGGAGTTGATTACAGTGGCTGCTGAGACACAAGATAAACAAGATAAACAAGAAAAAGATAACTCAAAAGAGAGTAAGAAGAAAAAGGTCAAAAAAAATGTGCCTGTTGGAGTTGTTCATGTAAATGCAACTTTCAACAATACTCTTGTTACAATTACTGACATGACTGGAAATACACTTTCTTGGTCAAGTTCTGGTGTTGGTGGATTTAAGGGTTCAAGAAAGTCAACTCCATTTGCTGCTCAAGTAGCAGCTGAAACTGCAGCTAGAAAAGCAATGGAGCATGGCCTAAGAACTGTAAGTGTTGTGGTGAAGGGACCTGGAGCTGGTAGAGAATCAGCTTTAAGAGCACTTCATCAGAGTGGATTAAATATTTCTGTAATAAGAGATATTACTTCTGTACCTCACAACGGTTGCAGAGCTCCTAAAAGAAGAAGAGTTTAATTAAGAGAGGAAATGCTTTCATGGGAAGGTATTGCGGATCAGTTTGTCGTTTGTGCCGAGTAGAGGGAGAGAAACTCTTCCTTAAAGGCGAGAGATGCTTTAGTGCAAAGTGCGCTGTTGAAAAACGCGAGGGTGGGCCTGGTCAACATGGCAAGAGACGCTCCAAGGCTTCAGGATATAAGCTGCAGCTTCGAGAAAAGCAAAAAGTTAAGAGGGTGTATGGTCTTAACGAAGAGCAATTCAGAAATACTTTTGCTAAGGCTGCACAAAGCAAGGGTATGACTGGTACTGAGCTCATCACTAAGCTTGAAAAAAGACTTGATAACATGGTTTTTCGAATGGGCTTTGCATATTCGAGAAGACATGCTCGTCAATTAGTACGTCATGGTTTGATGCTAGTGAATGGAAAGAAAGTAGATATTCCATCTTATCAAGTGTCAACTGGAGATGTTGTTGAAGTAAGACCAAAGAGCAAAGATAAGATTGCAATTGCTGGAGCAATGGTTCTTGCTCAGAGCAGAAGTATTCCAACCTGGATTAATGTTGATCGTGAAAACAAAAAGGCAACAGTAGAAAGTATGCCAACTCGTGATCAAATTACTCAACCTATGAATGAGCAGTTAATAGTTGAGTTGTATTCCAGATAATCGGTAGTTTTACTTTTTTGAATTTTAATTTGAGGGAATCGTATGCGTCGCACATCATTAACTGACATGATTAAACCAAGGCGAGTGGACATTGAGACAAAGACCCTCGATGATCGTTATGGTAAATTTGTAGCGGAGCCGCTCGAAAGAGGCTTTGGCCATACAATGGGCAATGCCATAAGAAGGATTTTGCTTTCTTCTTTACAAGGAAGCGCGATTACATCCGTTGTTATTGATGGTGTAATGCATGAATTTTCAACGATTCCTGGTGTTAAGGAAGATGTTACTGAAATCGTTCTTAATCTTAAAGAAGTTGTATTGAGATTAGATGATAAGAACGAAGCAGTTGTTCGAATTGAAGCTCAAGGTCCATGCATTGTAAAAGCAGGCATGATAGCTGGCGATCCTAATGTTTCAGTTGTAAATCCGGAAGCACACATTGCAACATTAGCTGCTGGATCAAAGTTTAATATGACTCTTTCTGTTAAGAAGGGACGTGGCTATGTTCCTGCTGAAAGAAACAAAGTTGAAGAATCCCCAATTGGGACAATTTTTCTAGATTCAATCTTTTCTCCAATTAGAAAAGTTAACCATGTTGTGACTAATGCTCGTGTTGGGCAACGTACTGACTACGACAAATTAACAATGGAGATTTGGACCAATGGTAGTATTGATCCAAGAACAGCTGTAGCTGAAGCAGCTCATATTTTAAGAGATCAGTTAAGTCTTTTTGTTGGTGACTACGTTGTAGAAGACGTAAAAGCTGAAATTAAAGAAGAACCAAAGGAAGCTCTCAATGCTGGTCTTTATCGTCGAATTGATGAGCTTGAACTCAGTGTACGAAGCGCAAATTGTCTTGAGAATGCAGACATCAAGTTTATCGGTGAGTTAGTTCAAAAGACTGAGGCAGAGATGCTCAGAACTAAGAATTTTGGTCGAAAATCTCTTAATGAGATTAAAGAAATTTTGACAACCATGGGATTAACTCTTGGAATGAAAGTTGATAACTTTCCAACAAGAGAGAATCTAGAATCTCGTTCAAGAGAGGTAAATTTGGATCCAGGGCTTTAAGCCTAGAATTTTTAAGGGATAAGTTGTTATGCGACATCAGTTAATACATCGTGCTCTTGGAAGAACTTCTTCCCATAGAAGAGCTCTTTTAAGAAATCTTGTTACAGCTATGATTCTTCGTGAGAAGGTTATAACAACTGTTGCAAAAGCTAAGGAGATGCGTCCTTTAGTTGAGAAATTTATTACTATGGCTAAAGAAGATTCTCTTCATAAGAGAAGACAAGCTTTATCATATATTTTTGAGAAAGATGCAGTACAAAAGCTTTTCTCTGAACTTGGACCAAGATTTAAAACTAGAAATGGTGGCTATACACGCATAGTTCGTACTGATTTCCGAGCTGGCGACTCTGCTCCGATGGCAGTTATTGAATTCGTTGATAAAGCTGAAATTAAAACATCAAATAATTCTGAAACAGATGCTACCAAGTCAGTTTCAGAAAAGAAATCAGCAAAGAAAGCTGCTCCAAAGAGCGAAGGCAAGAAAGAAGCTTCTGCGAAACCAAAAAAGACTGCTGTCAAAAAGAAGACTGAAAAAAGTGAGTAAGAAATCTGATGCGACTATTTGAGGGTAAGAAGATACTAGTCCTTGGTGTTGCTAATGAAAGAAGCATCGCTTGGGGAATCTCTCAAAAATTACGTGAAGAGGGTGCAGAACTTGCTTTTACCTATGTCAATGACGCCATAGAAAGAAGAGTACGACCACTTGCTCAGGAATTAGGTTGCGAAACTGTTCTTCCATGTGATGTTCAAAAAGACTCTGATATATCGAATCTTTTTTCAGAAATACAATCAAAATGGGGCTCTTTAGATGGAGTTGTACATTCTTTAGCTTTTGCAAATGGGGATGACCTTAAAGGCCGTTTCATGGATACAAGCAGAGCAGGATTTCAGTTAGCTCTCGATGTTTCAGCATACTCTTTAATTGCTGTTGCCAAAGGGGCTTATCCATTAATGAAAGGAAAATCTGGAGCAATTATAACTCTTTCATACTTGGGTGCGCAAAGAGTTGTTACGAATTATAATGTGATGGGTGTTGCAAAGGCAGCTCTCGAGTCTTCTGTTAGGTATTTAGCAGCAGATTTAGGCCAAGATAATATTCGGGTTAATGCTATTTCTGCTGGTCCCATTAAAACATTAGCAGCAGCGGGAATACCTCAGTTTCGAGAGTTGTTAAGTAGTTTTGAATCAAGAGCTCCACTGAAAAGAAATGTCACTCAAGATGATGTAGCAAAGTCAGCTTTGTTCTATCTTAGTGATTTAAGCTCTGGAATTACCGGCGAAACGACGTACGTTGATTGTGGGTTCAATATATTGGGCCTTTAATGGACGTGTCGGCGTTAATCATTCTGGGAGAAAAAATTCTTTCCCTTGATTCTTCTGTACCCGAATCAATTGTTGATAAATTAGAACAGTATACCAAAGCCTTTTCTGAGTGGCTCACGTCATTTGATAAGGATCTAAATAAATTAAGTGAAACTGAGAAAAATACTCTTTTAAAGTTGTCTCTAATTCACTCGGATCTTCTGGAACTGGCAAAAAGTGGTAAAGTAAAAACATTGCAAGATCTGAGAGAGCTTGATGTAAGAGGAAAGGCAATAATGTCTTATCTAGATCAGATGCCTAAAAGAATCAGTAAGACAGGAGTTAAGAAGGGATGAAAAAAATATTTATTGTTACATTATTAATTGCCATTGTGGGTTGTGGTTATACATTCCAAGGAAGTGGCAGTGTTCTTCCTCCGGAGATAAAAAATATCTTCATACCTACAGTGGAGAATCAGACTTCAGAAAATAGAATAACCAATCTTTTAACAGAGGCACTTAGAGAGCGTTTTGAAAGGTATGGAGTCATTACAGTTGTGGACAAACCTGATTTAGCAGATGCAATTTTAAAAGTTGAAGTTCTCTCTGTGGAACGGGAAGCTCGAAGTGTTACTTCTGGAACTGATACCGTTTTACAATATGAAACAGTTGCACAAGTATTTGGAGATTTAAAACGGAAAGATGGCCTAGTTCTTTGGCGAAATCCTTTAATGAGTGTTGCAAAAGGGTTTGGAACTACAGGACAAACTGTGGTGACTTCCTCTGCTGATTTTGCTCAAGGAGGCTTGGATGCACAAACGTTAGCAGCATTAAATGATGTGGAAATCTCTCGTGGTCAAGAACAAGAGGCCTTGATTGATCTTTCCGAAGAGGTTGCAAAATCAATCTATGAAGATGCAGTAGCTCCGGATTTCTAGAATCTTATTCACCACCCGTAACAAAGACTTGGGATGCTTAAAAGTTTTTAGATGATTCCAAAACGTAAAGTTATCACAATAGATGGTCCCTCAAGTTCAGGTAAAAGTACTCTTGCAGATCTATTAGCTAAAAAACTAAGTTTTATTCATTTAAATACTGGGGCAATTTATCGAACTGTTGCTCTGATAGCTATTCAAAATAGATGTGATTTTACTGATGAAGATAAATTAGCAGCCTTGATTCGGGCCTCCTCCATTATTGTAGAGAAAAATGAACAAGGGGAGGCAGTTATTTCTCTCAATGGAAAAGTTCTCGGGGAGGAGCTTCGTACAGTTGAAGTATCCGAAGCAACTTCAAAGGTGTCAGTTTTGGCCAAGGTTCGAAAGCAACTAGTTTCAATTCAACATGAGGCATTTGCCGGTTTTAATTTAGTCGCTGAAGGTAGAGATATGGGAACAGTAATCTTTCCTGATGCGGATCTTAAATTTTATATCCAGGTTGATGCAGAAACACGCATTAAGCGCAGGCTTATCCAGATGGAGGCTCAGAGGATCAAAGCGGGTAAGCCGCTGAGCCAAAATGAGCTTAACCTCTTAAAAGAACAGATGAAAATCGAAATTCTTGAAAGAGACACTCGGGATTCTGAAAGAGCCATTGCACCTCTAATACCAGCAAAAGAGGCAATTATTATAGATAACTCCTCAGCAACATTGACGGAAAGCCTAGAAAATATGTATGCTCATGCCACTAAAAGGAGACTTATTTGAGATAGCGCATCTATTCATTCCATCGCGTTGAAGGAGCCTTCTCTAGAAACTATTTAGTAATAGTTTCGTCCAATCGGTAAGATTTTTATAAATTGCTAAAACGGCGCGAGCCTTTTTGCCAAAAAATATATACTTAGCCACAAATAATCCGGTCAAATCCGTTTGGGGTATGACCGTGCTTTTATTAAGCAAAACCTGCTGTGGCTAAGTCTAATTAACTTTTTATTTAACTTAGGAAAATTAAAGTGGAAGGTACATCAGGAAATTCTAGTTCATCTTTTCATACAGAGTTTGAAAAACTTTATGGAGAGAGTGTTAACAAGTTACGTCAAGGGCGTTGCGTACAAGGTACTGTCGTTGAGATTGGAAAAGATTTCATTGAAGTTGATATTGGATATAAGTCAAATGGACTTGTGCCGATTGAGCAATTTAAAACTGCAATGGGCGAGCTAAAAGTAAATCTTGGCGATGAAATGGAAGTCATGATCATGACTGCCGAGAATGAAATGGGCCAAGTAGTTTTGTCAAAAGAAAAAGCTGATCAGTATAGAGTTTGGAAGTTAGTTGAGGACACTTACGAAAAAAATGAACTCGTAAGTGGTACTGTGATTCAGAAAGTAAAAGGTGGTCTGCAAGTTGATATTGGAATCCCAGCATTCTTGCCTGGTTCCCAGATCGATATTCGTCCACAAAGAAATCTTGATAAGTACATCGGTCAAGTTTTAGATTTTAAAGTTCTAAAAATTTCTCGTGATAAAGGAAATATAGTTCTTTCAAGAAAATCAGTTCTTACATCTGAACGTGATGCATTGAGATCTGAGACATTGAAAGTACTTTCAGAAGGTGTGGTACTTGAAGGTATTGTTAAGAACATTACCGATTACGGTGCTTTCATTGATCTTGGCGGAATTGATGGTCTATTACACATCACTGATATTTCATGGGGCCGCATAAATCACCCATCTGAGAAACTTACAATTGGACAAAAGATCCCAGTTGTAGTTCTTAAGCATGATGCTGATAATCAAAGAGTTAGTCTTGGTATGAAGCAACTTGCTCAAGATCCTTGGGCAACTGTTCCAGAGAAGTATCCTGTTGGCAAGAAAGTTTCCGGTAAGGTTATCAATATTGCTGATTACGGCGCGTTCGTAGCACTTGAAGAAGGCCTTGATGGTCTAGTTCATGTCTCCGATATGACCTGGTCTAAAAAGAGCAAGCATCCAAGTAAGATCCTTTCAGTCGGTCAGGCTGTTGAGGCAGTTGTCTTGGTTGTTGATACTGAAGAGAAGAAAATCAGCCTTGGACTTAAACAGCTTACAAACAATCCATGGGTTGAATTTGCTGCTAAGAATCCAGTTGGAACTCGCATCAAAGGTCAAGTCAGATCAATTACTGACTTCGGTATCTTTGTTGGTGTTGCCGATGACATTGATGGTCTTGTCCACGTATCAGATTTCTCTTGGACTAAGAGAATTAAAGATCCAAAAGAGATCAAAGAGCTTTACAAGAAAGGCGAAGAAGTTGAGGCCCAGGTTCTTGAGATCGATGTTGATAACGAAAGACTCAGTCTTGGCGTTAAGCATCTTACACAAGATCCATGGGATGCAATCTCCAAGCGTTACCCTGTTGGCTCTAAGGTCAAAGGTAATATCACATCAGTTACTGACTTCGGTGTGTTCGTTCAGATCGAAGAAGGTGTTGAAGGACTTGTGCATATGTCCCAGCTCGTTATTGAGCGCGGCGTAGACCCAAGAACTATCTATACTGTAGGTAATGAGATGGAAGCTGAAGTTTCTAACATCGATAACGAGGAAAGAAGAATCAGTCTTAGCATGAGAGCTGTTGCTCGTCGTAAGGAGAAAGAAGAGCTTTCTGGCTATATGGAAGATAGTGCAAGTCCAGTTACTTTCGGCGATTTAATTCGTCAAAAGATGGGTCAGGATAACTAGTCCATTATCTCCGTGCTCTCTTTGTTCTCCGTGGTTAAATATTTTTAGGAATTTTTTAACCACGGAGGACACTGAAAACACGGAGAAAACGGAGAAAACTAAGAAGGCTGAGAACACGGCCTTAAAGTAACGCCCTAACCGACTGAGTTCGCCGAAGTCAGACCAAGTAGAAAAGTATTTTTTTTAGTTTTTACTTAGTTTCATTAATTAATGCTGTTATTTCTTCCCCCGAGAATGGTTTAGCCAAGAATCGATCCATTCCCAAAGCCTCAGCTTTTAATATGTCCTCATTACTTGCATGACCTGAAATAAGGATAAAATACAAAGAAGGGTATATATTTTTGACAGCTTTTAAGACCGCAAAGCCATCAATTTCAGGCATTCTTAAATCACAAAGTATAAAGTCATAAGCGGAATCAATTTTTAAAGCTTCTAATGCAGAAAGGCCCTCAGAAAAGGTATTTACTTCTGCACCGAGAGCTTCAAGCATCAATTTAAGAGCAAAAATAACTCCAGGTTCATCATCGATGAGCATTATTCTGGAAGTTTTTTGGGCAGCAGACATCATGATTATTTATTTTGTTATAGCTAATGGCTATGATAACTCGAGATAGATATTTATGGAAAGTAGTGCCGCTAAAATAATTTTCGATTCTTTGCCTCCGATGCTTCGGATGTATCTCGACTATAAAGAGAAGTATCCCGATGCACTTCTTTTTTTTCAGGTAGGGGATTTCTACGAATTGTTTTTTGAAGATGCAGTAAAATCATCTCGTATGCTGGGTTTAACCCTAACTAGTCGTGATAAAAATAGTGAAAATCCGATTCCAATGTGTGGTGTTCCAATATCGGTCGTAGATTCGTATCTTGATAAGTTAGTAAATCAAGGACATTCCGTGGCAGTCGTAAAGCAAGTCGGGGATCCGAATGCTAAAAAAGGGATGGTTGATAGAGAGCTTGAAAGGATAGTAACACCTGGAATTAGGATTTTAGGAGGAGAGTCAAAAGATAGAGAAGATAATTTTGTTGCTTCAATTTTTGTTTCAACTTTAGGATCTGACTTTTCTATTGCTTATACTGATGTTCGAACCGGAAAAGCCTTTGTAAAAGAGAATTTAGATAAGGAAGCTTTGATTGCGGAGATCCGCAGCATTGTCCCAGCAGAGGTCGTTATTCCAAGAGAGTTTGAAGGGAAGCGACTCGATAGACGTAGTAGCTGGATTAAGGAAATTGAAACAGTTTTAGGAAATCCGAGCATCCTTAAATTTCGACAGATATCAAAAGACTCGACCAGACAATTAACTTTATTAGATGGGTATATTTCTCTCTCAGAACTTTCCAAAAAATCCATTCAGCTATTACTTGGATATATTGATGAGACTACAGTTGGAACAAGTATTAAATTCACCTCAGTTAGTAGAGATTTTCATGAAAACTGCTTATTGATGGATGCTACTAGTCGCAAGAATTTAGAATTGGTTTCAAATCTACGAGATGGTGGATTACACGGCACTTTATTGTCTATTTTTGATTCAACAAAAACATCACAAGGTGGCAGGAAAATCCGTCAGTGGCTACTGAAGCCATCCAGAGTTAAAGAAGAAATAAAAGCAAGACAAGACAGTGTTAAATTTCTTTTCGAAGAAAGATCTTTGAGACAAAGTCTTAGCTCGGCATTATCTCAAATCGGGGATCTAGAAAGAATTTCTACAAGAGTAGATCTTGGAGCAGCCTCTCCCAGAGAGTTGGGTGCAATGAGGGATTCTTTGCAGGCCCTAGAGCATTTAATGAGAGTACTTAGTGAAATTAAATTACCTAGTCTTCTTTATAAACTAAGTGAAGGATTAAAGACTCCAAAAGAATTGCTCTTGAGAATGACTGAAATTTTATTAGATGAGTTACCTGGAATAAGCCAAGAAGGTGGTATTATAAGAGAAGGCTATAATCAAGAACTCGATAGATTAAGATCAATTCGAAGTAATGGAAAATCTTTAATAGCAGCCTTGGAAGTTAAAGAAAAAGAAAGGTCGGGCATCTCGTCTTTGAAAGTGAGATTCAATTCAGTTTTTGGGTATTACATAGAGATAACTCGATCTAATTTGGAAAAGGTGCCTTCTAACTATGTACGAAAGCAAACCATGGTTAATGCTGAGAGATTCATTACTGAAGAGCTTAAGCAGATGGAGGAAGAAATTCTTAATGCTGAGAGTAAACAGTTCCAGATCGAAAAAAGAATTTTTATAGAGCTTATAGAATTTTTAAAATCGTTTACTGCCTCCGTGCGAAGTGCTAGCGAAGCAGTTTCTGTGATCGATGTTTTGCTTTCTTTGGCAGAAGTTGCTGAAAGAGATAATTTAGTACTGCCTCAAATTTGTCAGGAATCATTGTTACATATTGAGAAGGGACAACATCCAGTTTTGAGTCATGAACTGCAAAACAACTTCGTTGCTAACTCTTTAATGATGAACAACTCAGATCGACAATTATTGCTTTTAACAGGCCCAAATATGGGTGGTAAATCAACTTATTTAAAACAGACTGCACTAATAGTGATTTTAGCTCAGATTGGCTCTTATGTGCCGGCTGAATCTGTAAAACTGAGTATAGTAGATAAGATTTTCACAAGAATCGGAGCTTCCGATAATATGATGGAAGGTGAATCTACCTTTATGGTTGAGATGCGAGAAGCTGGATATATTTTGTCAAATGCCTCTGAACACTCTTTGTTATTAATAGATGAATTAGGAAGAGGAACAGCTACTCAAGATGGACTTGGAATCGCTAGAGCTACCTTGGAATGGATTGTTGAAAAAATTGGCGCAAAAACTTTATTTGCTACACATTTTCATGAACTCACTGAACTTGAAGGAGTCTTGCCAGGCTTATATAATCTTTCAGTTGGTTCTGCCGATTTAGATGGACAGATAATTTTTACTCATTCGATTTGTGAAGGGCCAGCTAATAAGTCTTATGGGCTTGAGGTTGCTCGGATTGCTGGACTGCCTAGTGCTTTATTGGAGCGGGCACGTTTGATCATGAGTGAAAACCATGAAAACCCCAGTTCAAATGCACAATTATTAATGTTTAATAAAGATAGTGCATTATCGAGAAAGTCAGAAAAAATAGTGGAACCCTCAGACTATAAAACCCTAAAGGAGTTAAAGAGAAATTTTGATAATCTTGATATAAATCATCTTTCACCACTACAGGCACTTAATTGGTTATCTGAAATAAAAAAATGAGAATGATTTTGCGATATTTACTTCTTTTTATCCTATGCTTTTGTCCAGAAAAGTTTGGATATGCTGAAGAGTTTTCTCGGCTGCAATCTCAATATCTTTCATTAAGAAATACTGATGTTGATTTTAAAAAATCAAATCAATGGAAAACCTTAGCTGAGAAATTTCAAGCGTTGTCATTACAAAATAAAGATAAGGCAGGCCAATCAATTTATAATGCTTCTATTATCTATGAAGGACTCTTTAGAGCAAAAGGAGAAAAAGAATTTTTAGACAGAGCAATATCTTTATATGAGCGAATTCCCAGGGATCTACCAGGTGATGAATTTGCTGACGATGCTCTGCTCCATGTTGGGGATATTTATGCAAATGATTTGTCAAATATTCCTGAAGCTAAAAGGCGATATCTTGAGATTGTCGATGAATATCTAGCTGGAGATATAGTTGGCATTGCTAAGGCCAGAATAAAACTTATTGAAGAAGGAAAAGGAAATCTAATAGTAGATAGCCATAATAGCGAGCCCATAGTATCGAATTTACCCTTAGTAATTATCGATCCCGGACATGGAGGAGAAGATTACGGGGCGAAAGGTAAAGGAGGACTTTTAGAAAAAGATGTCGTATTAGATGTTGCCTTAAAGTTACTAACACTTTCAAAGCAGGAGCAAATTTTTCAAGCTAGGCTTACTAGGAAAGGGGATTCTTTTGTTCCATTAATGGAACGTACAAATTTAGCAAATGATTTTGATGCAGCATTGTTTGTTAGTCTGCACGTTAATGCTAGTCCAGATGCGAATGTTTCAGGAATCGAAACATATTATCTAGATAATACCAATGAGAAAAGTAGTCAGAAATTAGCTGAAAGAGAAAACCAGTATTTTGAAACAGAAGGAGTTGGTGATTTAAATTTCATGCTTAGCGATTTAATTCAAAATGCAAAACTTGGAGATTCGATCACAGTAGCAAACATAATGCAAAAATCTATGATTTCTCATATGACTCAAAAATGGGGCAAACAGAATAATTTAGGAGTTAAGAAGGCTCCTTTTTATGTTTTAGTGGGAACGCATATTCCTTGTATTTTAGTAGAAATGTATTTTGTTAGTGACGAAAAGGACGAAAGAAATCTAGCTAAGTCTGAGTTTAGAACCTCACTGGCTGAGGGTTTAAATAGTGGCATCTCTAAATATTTGTCACGAGCTTCAAAGTGATATCCACAAGTCAGATAGAAGTGTTGAAACGTGTTGAGAAACTCGCCTTTAAAGAAGAGCTGGCTCTTTATTTAGTTGGTGGTGCTGTAAGAGATGAGATTCTAAATATCCCATTTAAAGATTTTGATTTTGTTTTTCAAGGTGATTCCTCAAAGTTTGCTTTGATTCTGGCAACAGAATTTGCTTGCAGCTTTAAAGAATTTAAAAACTTTTTTACTGCAAAAGTTTTTATTAATAAAGAAGATATTGCAGAAGTAGATTTAGCCAGTGCTAGATCGGAAATTTATGAATCAGGCGGATCTCTACCAAAAGTTACACCAACATCTATAAACGAAGATTTAAAGCGGCGTGATTTTTCAATTAACTCGATGGCTATTCGATTAGAAGATTTCTTGACTTGCATTCAATCTGGAATTTCACTTGAATCGAAAATTATAGATCAATTTAGTGGGCTTGAGGATTTACGTAATCACAAAATCAAAGTCCTACATTCTAAAAGCTTTCTTGATGATCCTACAAGAATCTTTAGATCAATTAGGTATGCTGCAAGAATTACAGGCGTATTAGAGCTAAATACAGAAAAACTACTTCAAGAAGCACTTCATTGTAAGGCACTTGATTCGATTTCAAAATTTAGAATATTTAATGAATTAAAAAATATCTTAAGTGAGAAAGAATATGTATCTGCATTAAAACACTTAGACAATCTAGGGGTTTTTATCTCATTAAAATTAGGACAAGAGAATACTTCTAGTTCAATTGTTTTTGAACTTGTCCAGACCATGAAGAGAGCTAAAAGTAATATTTCTCTTTCTAATGAAGATCTGACTAAAATATTAATTTTTTATTTTATAAAAGATAATAATTTAGAGTCTCAATCTTCTACATTTAATTCTTGGAATATCGGACTCAAAGCACTAAGAGCAACTAAAGAGATTTTCTATCAGCTTGGAGTTTGTAAAAGTGAAGGCTGATCAACTAGGATTTTCTGTTCCAAGTGTTTCAAATATTTTAGAAACTGCTGCTAAATCTTTATGGCCAGCTTTAAATCTAAAAGCTTTATTTGTGCCAATGCAAGATCTTTCTAAAGGTGATTTAGGAACAGATTTTCCACTACAAATTGCTGCTCAATTAAAAATTAGCTCTAGGCAGGTACTTCAAAAGCTGATGCCACTTTTACCACAGGATATTCCGTATTTATTTACAGTTTATGATGACTATTTAAATTTGCGATTTCCAAATCTATCCAGAGAAAATTTAGAGGGTCTAGCTAGCATTTATAAAGTAGATATTGATGGTTTTAATAACTCACTTTTATATTTAATTCCTGCACTTAAGGAATGTTGTGGTTGGGAATATCTTCGGCTGGCTTCTATTGTTATGTTACAAGCGAGATTTTTTGTGGCAATTGGAATCCCGGCTACTATAGTAATCGGGGATGAAGTTATAGTTCCTTCTACATATTTAGATTCACGAAATAAATTTATTGCTGAGGTTCTTTGGCAAAAAGTTAAACCGACTGTCTGCACTCAAATATCTGTCAAAGACTTGGCTTTGCAAGTTGAAAATCTCTTAGACACTCATAACTTTAAAAATTGTTATGTTTGGAGCTACGATCAGCTATGGCGAGGAAAAGCATACTTAAACATAACACAAAAGATTAATCTAATATCAAGACATCCATTCTCAACATTTCTAAAAGGAATTGATCTAAATATTAGAGCTGAAGAGGTACAAGAATGGAGAGGTGCAACCTTAAATGCCTTGCAATTTCATCTGGCTTCAGAGCTTGCTGGACACGAAGTTGATATTGATGTTTCAAAAAACCAAGAAAGTGCAAATTTAACATGGTATCTTAGTGCGTCCCTCCAACGTCTTAAATCTTTAGACTTAGAGAGTTTTCAAAATACTGCTGCACCAATTAAGTTCTCAATTAAACAACGAGAATTATGGATTAGGGTGAGTTTTTTACAGACATCCTTGCATCTTGCTACTTGTAGGGCTGATATTTGGTACTACTTATCAGTTTTAAGAGATACTCTTGATAGACTAAACCAAATAGTGGGAGATCCAAAATTTAGAGCTTCATTACATCGTAAGGACCTTGATACTGCATTTTTGTATCTGATTGATATTTCTTACCGTGTTCTTTATCAAACTCAGATCAATCTCAGTTTGATACAATGTTTGGACTTGAAGGATGCTTAATAAAAGCCCATAATTGAAAACTGTATTTTCTTTCTATCCCTGCGAGTACGTATTGGAAAATCAAAAAAAAGTAAAACAAACTTGGTCGATTAAACTTGGTTTAGTACAAGCCGTGGTGCTGTTGGGAGTCATCACTGGCAGCATGTTATGTTCTTTTTATTTAGGGCTTGTTTCTGGTCAAAAAGCTGGATTTGAAAGTGCACAGGCAATTAATCTTGCTAGTGTAGCAAAGTTGCCCATTCCAGATCAGTACAGAGAGGAAGAGTTAGATGCTGCAGCTTCAAAAGTTTTTGCGAAATTAAGTGAGCCAGAAAGAGTAATTGATGAAAATCATCAAGCTCCTGAATTACCGACGTTAGCTGCGATTGAAATGACCAAAGTTGTCAGACCCGAATTGCCATTAGATGATTTGGAAGAAGCAATTATTCCAAAATCTAAAAATCAAAATGTAATTACGATCCTTACAGATCCTCCTGCTATTAAAAGTAACAATAAATTAGTTGAAAATATTGCTGATCAAGAAACTATCGGTTCTTTAAAAGATGCCACTCTAACAAAACAAGTTGACAATCTTGAAGAGCAAGAAGATGTGCAAGATTATCAGGGCAGTAGTGTGCTTGAAACATTAAAAGACAGTGATCTTATAGAAATTAAAAAATCAGATCTTGTTGTTAAAGAAGCCCAGAAGAAACGTGATGATTTAGTTGAGGATATTGCAGACTCTGACAATAATATAACTGTGCTTAAATCTAAGAAAGAACTAATAACTAAAAAAGCTGATACGTTACTGAGCAATAAAGATTCTCAAAAAATTAAAAACGATCTCAAAGCTAAAGAGGCAGAAAAAACTAAAGATAAGAAACCAACATCGTTTGTAAAATCAAAAATTTCAACTGGTTGGTATGCTCAGGTGGCAGCTCCAAGTAAATTAGATGATGCAAATGGACTTGCTAAAAAATTAAAAGATTCAGGTTTCTCTTCTTCTATAGAAGTAGCAAATATAAGAGGTCAAGAATATTACCGAGTATTGGTAGGTCCAGAAGAAGAAAGGAAATATTCAGAGAGCATGGTTCAACAACTCAAAAGAGAGAAGTACCTTCGAGGGGATCCTTTTATTAGGCTTATTAAATAGTTGTCTAATTACTTGAAATTACTGTTCTAAATTATTAGAAACTCTAATGTTTTTATTTAATCTAAAATAAACAAATACTTAAGTTAACAATTTAAAGGTAAATAAAACTAATAAATCTAGGTGATTGTAAGAATAACTTTGGCATATTGTGAGGCTAGTCGTTGCTGCAATTTTACCAAAATGCTTACTACTTGCTTACTACTTAAGTATAATTTACCAAGTTGCCGATAAAATTAATAATGTCCGAACCAGTAGCTGATACAACATCTTCTCCTCTTCTCAGCCTCAGTTATGGGGTGGGTACAGATGTTGGAAGACGTAGAGAAGATAATCAAGATTCTTATGGAGTTATCAATACTGAGTATCTAAAATTTTACATTGTTGCTGATGGGATGGGTGGTGCTAAAGGCGGAGCCATCGCTTCAAGTTTGGCTGTTAAAACTGTGGAAGAAGCATTAGGAAAGTTGCAACGACTTAGTACAGATCAGATTGCCAATGCATTTAGTAGAGCCAATGCAGAAATTTTCAAACATGCATCTGAGGACGAAAGCTTTGCTGGAATGGGCACCACAATGGTTGGCCTCGCATTTTTTGATACCAAGATGTTGGTTGTAAATGTTGGAGATTCTCGTGCTTACCGTGTAAGAGGAGATAAGATAGTTCAATTAACAGATGATCATACTCTAGTAAATGATCTTGTCCGAAATGGAGCGATAACACCTGCTCAAGCAGAAAATCATCCTGTAGCTCATATGCTGACTCGATCTTTGGGCCCATGTCCTGATGTTGATGTAGAAGTATTTTTTGTAGAAGATGGCCCAGCAAAAAATGATATATATCTTCTATGTTCCGACGGTCTTTACAATGTAGTTAGCAAAGATGAGATGTTAACCATTTTAAAAAACAAGAGTATCGATGAAGCAATTCCAGATCTGATTGCCTTAGCAAATGAGAGAGGTGGGCCTGATAATATTACAATAATAATTGTTCAAGTTGATGAGAATTATCCATTGAAAGCCTCTGATTTTAAAGAGGCTCAATATCCTCGCACAGCAAATAAGTCTCAGCTTCCCAAGACTGATGCTTATGATATTAGAGCAACTCGTGAACAGTACAGGTTCACTAAGGTAAAGAGGGAACATGATGATTCTGATCTTCAAATTAGCTCACAATCTATAGCAAAAAATGCTACTGCAACTTCAAAGATTTCAAAAACGGATCAGTCTTCATTGCTACATTTTAAATGGGCAGGATTAATGATTCTGGGATTAGTTATGGGATTTCTTTTATCAGAGACCTCTTCATTCTTTAAGAGTAGTAACAGGCAAGAGTTACGAACTGTTTTGATTAATCCTTTAGCTTCAGAAATTGCCAAGGTTCCAATGATTTCATACAACTTCAATAAACCTGAGATGGAAATTGGAGTTTTCGTATCTAAGAGAGAGACTGGAGTAAAAGATACTCAGTTAATACCAGATAGTTTCTCAGTTAATAAGGGTTTGACTAAGGGACAAGTCGAAGGTGTAACTCAAAGAAAGAAAACAATTCAAGATCAGTTGCAAACTATAAGAAACGAGATAGAACAGCTAGATAATCCTCAATTTGCACAATTATCAGAACGAAAAGAAAAGATTCAGTTAGAGTTAGGTAAGCTTGATCTAAACCAGGTTTCTTCAGTAAAAGAGCTGAATGATAGCTCAAAAAATCTTGCTTCATGGATTGATAGAAAACAGAGACTTTCAACTGCAGATCCTGTTGATCTAGCCTCAGAAGTTGCTTTTAGCTCATCATATGTCAGAGAGCGAAAAGAATTATTTGAAAAAGCTACCTGGGCTTATTTAAGAGAGGTTGAAGTTTGGAGATACAGTCCAAATGATCAGGAGCTTACCAAAAAAATATCTGAACTCGGCAAAGCTCGTGAACAAAGAAGAAATGAACTAGCAGAAGCTGTAGCCAAGGCAGTGGATCAGGGTAAATTAGATGCCGAAGAAAAAATATCTCTAGATAGTACTAAGAGTAAAGAGATTGAAATAAAAGTCTTAAAATTTAAAAATGAACTTAAATTTATTGAGCTTATATTTAAAAATGATGCAGCTGCAAAACAAGCTTATCGAGCTGACATTATTAAGCGAAGCGAAATAGCTCAATCTGAGCTTGATGAGTTAGCCAGGATGCTTCCATAATTCATGCTGAACCTGTTATTCTTTGCCTATATATGATAGATCCTTTTCATCGATTTGAAGGATATCATTTATGGAAAAAGCTGCCTTAATTTCAGTTACAGATAAAAAAGGAGTTATAGAATTTGCAAGATCTCTCACTCTTTTGGGATATAAAATTTTATCTTCATCAGGCACAGCTACTGCCTTAAGAGAGGCCGGAGTAAGCGTCATATTAGTAGAAGATTATACTGGTCAAAAAGAGATTCTCGATGGTCGGGTCAAAACACTTCATCCCAAGATTCATGCAGGAATTTTGGCAAAACGCTCTGATTTAAAACATATGCAAGAGTTGAAACAAGATCAGATTTTGCCAATCGATCTTGTTGTTGTCAATTTATATCCATTTTTGGAGAAGCTGAACTCTGCCGAGAGGCATAATCCTTCAAGCATGGTAAACTTTATCGATATTGGTGGCCCAGCAATGTTGCGAGCTGCCTCAAAAAATCATGAGGGAGTTTTACCAGTTATAGATCCTTCGGATTATGATAAAATTATCGCAGCGTTGCAGAGTGGATCTGTTTCACTAAATCTTCGTAGAGAATTAGCATCAAAGGTTTTTACCACTCTTGCAAACTATGATCTTCAAATTGGCAAGTATTATGCTGGTGTTGCAGCAAGTGGAGAATCACGTGAAGAAGATTTAATTTTAGGTCAAGTATCTGGATTAGTTTTAGTCCGAGAACAAGAGCTGAGATATGGCGAAAATCCTCATCAGAAAGCTCATTTATACAGGGATATGAATGCTAGTCCAGGTCATTTAAGTTGGAAACAACTACAAGGAAAAGCTCTTTCTTATAATAATCTTTTAGATTTTGATGCCTGTCTTAGATTAATTAGAGATATTGGAGACAGGCCGGCGGCTACGATTTTTAAACATCTAAATCCTTGTGGAGTGGGAAGAGGTGCTACTTTACTCCAAGCACTTCAGAGAGCTAAAAAGGGCGATCCGCGAAGTCATTTTGGTGGAGTTGTTGGCTTTAATATGGAAGTCACATCTGAGGTAGCAGAAGAACTTACAGAAGGTTTTGTTGAGATTATTTTAGCTCCTAAGTTTGATTCTGCTGCTATGTCTGTTCTCTCAAAGAGGAAAAACCTTAGAGTCTTAGAGATAGATTTAAAATCTCATTCGCCACAACTTGAAATGCGAATTATTCAAGATGGAATTTTAGTTCAAGAAAGAGATAAGGCTGTTTCTGATGTTAGAAAAGCTCGACTGGTTTCAAAACGAAAACCTACTGAAGCAGAGTATAATGCCCTACAATTTACTTGGGCAGTTTGTAGTCATGTCAAATCAAATGCTGTCGTTGCAGGAAATGAAGATTTGATACTTGCCATAGGAGCAGGTCAGATGAGTCGTGTCGATTCTGCTGAATTACTCATTAATAGAGCAAAATTACATGACAACGATATTACTAATGCTGTCGTTGCCTCGGATGCTTTCTTCCCTTTTCCAGATTCAGTAGAGCATCTTATAAAAGCTGGGGTAGCTTTCATTGTGGCACCAGGGGGGGCAAGTAGGGATTCAGAAATAATTGCGGCAGTTGATAAATTGGGTGGCGGTTTATTGTTTGTCGAAGATAGGCATTTTAGACATTAAAAAGAAGGTCAAGATGAAAGTCCTTGTTTTAGGATCTGGATCAAGAGAGCATGCACTTTGTTGGCGTTTAAGGCAGAGTCCCTCAGTAAAAGAACTTTTCTGTGCACCAGGAAATCCTGGAACTGCAAGTGTTGCTAAAAATATTTCCATAGATGTTAGCGATATCCATGGGCTAGTAGAGTTTGCCTTACATAATTCTATTGATCTTACAATTGCTGGTCCAGAGCTTCCACTTAGTTTGGGAGTAGCCGATCTTTTCATTGCTAAAGGACTTAGAATCTTTGGCCCTGTTAAGGAAGCTGCAAAAATTGAAGGCTCAAAAAGCTACGCAAAAGAGATAATGAGTGCCGCAAATGTGCCTACGGCAGATTATAAGACTTTTTTTGATAAAGATTCTGCATCTAAGTTTTGTGATCAACATGGGGTGCCTCTTGTAATTAAAGCTGATGGCTTGGCTGGTGGCAAAGGAGTTTGCGTTTGTACTGAAGAAAACCAAATTAAAGAAGCATTGAATTTCGTATTTACTGAAATAAAAGCTTCACAAGTTGTAGTCGAAGATTTCTTAGATGGTACGGAAGCTTCATATATAGTTGCTGCTGCTGGCGATATTATTGTAGCGATGGCATCCTCTCATGATTATAAGCGTCTCTTGGATAGACAGCGAGGACCAAATACCGGTGGTATGGGATCTGTTTCACCAACTCCAAATTTAAAACCCGAACAAGATTTGTGGGTTATTGATCATGTTATTAAACCGACACTTAATGAACTTAAAAAAAGGGGCACTCCTTTTTGTGGTTTCTTATATGCCGGGTTGATGATTGATAAGCATGGAAAAATTAAAGTTTTGGAATTTAACGCTAGAATGGGAGATCCAGAATGTCAATCTATCATGAGAAGATATAAGGGTGATTTTGCAGAGCTTCTTTTCTCTCTTGCCTCCTTATCTTTAAATGAATCATCGGAATCCTTGCCTAGCTTCGAATGGATCAATGATTCTTGTGTTACAATTGTAGCTGCTGCTTCAGGATATCCTGCTGCCTTTAAAAAAGGCGATGAAATTTTAGGAATTGAGAATGCAGAGAATATATCTGATGTTAAAGTCTTTCAAGGAGGTACTGTATTAAATGCTTCCGGTAAGCTTGTGACTGCAGGTGGAAGGGTCCTTAGTATTACTGCTTTAGGGAAAGACTTAGAAGAAGCTCGTCAAAAAGCCTACAGAGCAGCGGATATTATTCAATTCAAAGGAATGCATATCCGAAGAGATGTGGGGAGATAAATGTATTCTCGGTATTTTTACATATTAATGTTCATTCTAATTTTTCCAGGCTACGCGCTCTCCCTTGATGGGGATAGAATAATTAAAATTTTTGACAAACATGGACTTCTAAGAGCACAGGCTCGATCTGACATACGAGATGTAGAAATTGAAGTAAAAAATCATTCAGATTTGTATAAGATTGTTCTAACAAGAGTTGATGGTATTCAACCAGAAATTGAAGCTATGGAAAAGTCTAAGGGCATCTTTGTTTTTGAAAAAATTCACGTTGGTACTTGGAAGATAGTGGCGGGCGAGGCTATTGTTACAAAGGTGACAATGAAATGACATCAAGAGAGTTTCTTAAAAATTTTCTGACTCGAAAAGAATATATTGAAAAAATTCGAAATAGTCAGAATTGTGATATTTTGGTCGTTGGTGGTGGAATTCACGGTGCCGCAGTTGCACATTTAGCTGCACTTAATGGTCTTCAAACCATTTTATTAGAGAGAGATGATTACGCCTCTGGTACTTCAAGCCGATCTTCTAAGATGGCTCATGGAGGATTGAGGTATCTTGAAGCTTTTGATTTTAGACAGGTTTTTGAAGGTGTAAAAGCAAGAGAAGAATTGTTTAGAGTTGCAAATCATATCGTTTCTCCAGAAAAATTTTTAGTCCCCATTAAAAAAGGAAACTCTTGGTTTAAATTTAAACTTGGCTTGGGGTTAAGTCTCTATGATCTTTTTTTAAAAACTAAAGAATTTAAGCATCGCTGGATTTCCGCTGAGGCTTCTGAACTATCAATCTTTGGTAGAAAGAGATCTGATTACCAGGGAGGATTTATCTATGCAGATGGTATTTTAGATGACTCAAGACTTGTGCTCGATACTATTTTAGCTGCCAGGCAGGAAGGAGCTATTTGTCTTAATCATGCGCTAGTAAAAAAAATCCAACAACAAAATGGGCCTCGAGTAGTTGTAAAGTGGACGGATCAGCTGACAGGTAACGATTACGAAACTGAAACAGGGGCTGTTATTAATTGTGCCGGACCTTGGGCACCGGAAGTAGGAGATACAAAAAGTTTAAAGGCTCTTAGAAAGACAATGCGGTATAGTCAAGGAACTCATATTTTGTTTAATAAACCTTGGATTGGTCCTTCATTACTTTTGCCACTTGAGGAGAAAGGTAGATATTATTTTGTATGGCCACACCCAGCAGGGACTATGGTTGGAACGACAGAGAGAGAACTTGTCAGTGCTTCTGAGAGTCCATTACCTCAAAAAGATGAAATTGAGGAAATTTATACTCGATTAGAAAAAGATTTACCGGAAAGTGGCTTGAATAGGGAAAGTGCTCATTATTGTTTTGCAGGAATAAGGGTTCTTCCAATTAGAAAGAGTAAGTGGGGAAGTTCCACTGCAAGTATATCTAGAAAACATCAATGGTATTTTGATAGGGGTGTTCTCTCACTTGTTGGTGGAAAATTAACAACGGCATTTTGGACAGCTTTGGAAGGTTTGAAGATTATTGCAAAGATGTCTGAACTAAAGGAACAGATCGTCTCAGCAAAAAAAAGAAATTTACCAGGCGCTGGAGATGTCTCAATTTTTCAAAATCAATTTGAAAATCTTATTAAGAATAAAAAAGTTGATCCAGTTTTATTACAAAGAGCAGTCGCAAGATATGGTGTAAGGATTAATTATTTCCTAGAAGAAGATCCCACCTGGCTTGAATCTATTGGTGGGGAATGTTTAAGAGGGGAGCTTGAACTAGCTTTGGATGTTGAGCAGGCAGAAAATCTTGAAGATGTTATGAATCGAAGATTGGGGATTCAGTATATGCCCGGGGCTGGGATAAATGGATTGAATGAAATATGTGAAGTTCTAGGAAAAAAACGCCCTAAGATTAATTTAGAAGAGGAAATGGGAAAATATAAATTTAAGATTAATCAGATTAGGGAGCTTATTGGAAAGTAGGGCATACTTTATGCTTTATCTGAGTAAGGTTATCTCCACTCCGCCCTTCGACTAGCTCAGGACGAGGGGGTATAGGCCCTAAAAAATTCGCTCATAGATATGTTGTAATCTTTACGGATTATAATACTGCATATGATATTTCATCTCATATAGAAAATCTCTTGGCTTCGTAATTTTCCCATTTAATTTGGTTGGTACTGACACGGCAACTATTTCACTTAAACCATTTTGAGCTGCTGGACATGAAAGTAATGTACGTAAGTATATTTTGACTGATTTTTTGCGAAGAGATCCATGTTCTGATCTTTTAAGATACCTTAGGGGATTGGCAATAATCTGAACTAATGATTCATTGCGTTCAAAAGTTGCCACACTTACTCCTTTACCTGGAAGGGAAGCGAGTTGAGATTTTTTAGTAGCAGCAAAAAGATTGTAATGACAGCCCATCATAGAGGTTAGATCGTCTTGAAGAAATGTAATTAAAATTGAATGAGCTTTTGCAAGAGTTTCAACTTCGTTAGTAACTGTTGGTTGAGCCAATAGAGATTCGTTATATACGAATAAAGCTGTAAAAGAGGATATTAATACTCTATGAATCGAGTTCATGACTAGTAATAACGTATGTTTTCTAGAAAACCTTAAACAGTCTTTTAACCGTTAAAGGATCGTGTTTATATGTAAATATTGAGGATAATCTCAGTTAATTAGAATAAAGTTATTTAGGTATAATTAATGAAAGCTATATTTTTTGAAGAACACGGTGGTCCTGAAGTTTTAAAATATGCAGAGCTTCCTGATCCCGAAGCTGCTGCCGGAGAAGCTATCGTTAAAGTCAAAGCTGTAGCTTTAAATCATTTAGATATTTGGGTTAGACAAGGCTGGAAAGGATTGAATCTTCAAATGCCTCATATTTCAGGAAGCGATATCTCAGGAGAAATTGTTTCTGTTAATGCCCCCAATTCACAGTTTGCAGTTGGAACAAGAGTAATTGTAAATCCAGGAATATGTACAGCTGATGATCAGTGGACACGACGAGGAGAAGATAGTGTAAGTCCAGGTTACAAACTTCTGGGAGAGCAAAAGAGGGGTGGAATGGCGGAATACGTGGTTGTGCCTGTCTCTGCTCTTTATAAAATTCCCGAAGAAATTGATTTTATTAACGCAGCAGCTCCAATTTTAGTGGGAATGACTTGTTGGAGAATGTTATTTGCTAGAGCACATTTGAAAGTTGGTGAAAGTGTTTTGATTATCGGTGCAGGTGGTGGAGTAAATTCACATAGCATTTTATTTGCAAAAGCCGCTGGTGCTACAGTCTATGCCCTTACAAGCTCTCGCGAAAAGACTACAAAAGCTTTGGAATTAGGTGCCGATGAGGTTATAAATTACAAAAAATCTCCTGAATGGGCTTTGGATGTCATGAAATTAACTAAGGGGCGAGGTGTAGATGTTGTTGTTGATAATGTTGGCGCATCTACCCTTCCACAGAGTTTAAGAGCCGTAGCTCGGGGTGGAAGAATTGTGACTGTTGGTAATACAAGTGGACATAAAGTTACTTATGATAATCGATTGATGTTTACTAAGCAGGTCTCTCTAATTGGTTCAACAATGGGCAGTAGGCAAGATTTTATGGATGCCATGCAGTTTATGTGGAGCAAAGGCCTAAAACCAGTAGTTGATAGAGTTGAACCACTTAAAGAAGGGATTAATATGCTTCAATATTTGGAGCGTGGGGAGCAATTTGGAAAAGTGGTTTTGTCTGTTTAGAAATCTTTTAGTGATTACATTTCAACAGATAAGCTATCCAGTTATTTTCTTGAGCTATTTGCAAACGTGACCATTTAGGGCCGTTGAAAGATGATTCAATATCTTCTCTTTGGGAAAGCATTATTCCAGAAAGAATTAATAAACCGTTTGGCTCAAGTACCTTATGAAATATGGGTTGAAGATTGCATAAGGTATGAGAGTAGATATTGGCTAGAATCATAGAAGATTTGTTGGTAGTTTCTTCCAATTCTCCTACTTGAATTTGAATATATTCTTTAAGATTTAGATTTAGCTCAATATTTTCCTTGGCATTAGCAACTGCCAGGGGATCATTATCAATAGCTAAGATCTTTACTCTATAAAGTAGAGCTGTTGCTAAGGCTAAGATTCCGTTTCCAGTCCCAACGTCAAGCACAGATTTTATATTTCCTGATGCCACTTCTGAGGATTGTAATAGTTTCAAAGCTAGGCGAGTACTTTCATGATGACCAGTGCCAAAACCATTACCAGGAATTATAAAAAGGTCACAGTGATTTTCTTTTTGTAAGTCACTATGGCTTAATATGGGTACAAGTCTGAGTTTATTAACTTGGATCGGTTCCCAAACATCCTTACACATTTGTACCCAATTTTTATCTTCTTCAGAAAAACATTCAATTTTCAATGCTCCAGAGTTTTTAAGCTCAAAAAGAAATTTTTCTTTTTCAATTTGATTTCCAGAAAAATGAATAATAACTTTACTATCTTGAGATAACTCACTCCCAGCAGCACCAATCTCAATGGCGATGAAGGAGAGAAGTTCGGGATCTTCTGCCTCGCAAAGTATTTTCCACCATTTATTATTGTTCAATTAAAATCTCAAAAAACTATAAGGGTTCTTCTTGCGCCTTGCCTCGAGTATTTTGTTGCTGAACAATCTGACGGACTCTTTTACTTGCGCCGGAGTAGCTCAACTTGTTTTTTTTGGCAGGGCTTCCACTGTTGATGAAGAGATCTAGCGCAGCTTCATAGTAAGAATCAAGTTCCTTCTGATCTAAATGCTTAAGTACTGCCAAGCGGTCTTTGAAAGCTTTAAATGCCATATTTGATATTTCGCAATTTGATTCCAAAGAAGCAATGTTATCTATATCAGAAATAATTTCTTTAATGAGAAAAGCTAAAGGCGAAAAAGGGCCAAAAGGTTTTGAATTAGCAATGATTGAATCCACAACTTCGCCAATCGTTTCTAAAATATGAGGTGTAAAAATAATAGAATCAAATCCGACTACAATTGCTTTTTCAATAATTTTTCTTTTTGATTCAGAACTTGGAATCACTACAGCAATAACTTTTATATTTTTCTCTAGATCGGTTGCATGTATTGAATTGACAAATTCTGTTGAGTGAGCATCGACAAGCTCACTAGATAGAAATATATATGAAAGATTAGAATTCTCTTTCATTAGTCTTTTTGCATCATCGATGCTTGGTGCGGCAAAAGTTCTTACGAATCTCTCCGACATCGAGAGAGAATTTTTAAACGCAGTACATCGTGTTTCGTCTGGTTCTACAATAAGAGCCAGTAGTGAAGTTTTATCCACTCTTATATTCACCAAAATTACAGATTTGTTTATTACAAATTAAATCGGAAGTCTTTGTGGATGTCTTAAGGGTTTGTTGTTTAACAAGATATTTAGGTAATACGATTAACTTAAGTATCTTAACTAGCCTACCGATTATTCGTATATAGGACGAGGATCTGGGGGTAGATATGTTTCGATTAATACTTGGATTAGTTATTTCTGCAGTTATTACAAACTGGGCTTATTCAGAGTTAGTACTTATTGACCCGAAGATTTCTTATGTTTTGGATGATGCTATACAAGCCCTTAGTTTGCCAACTCACGATAATTGGGGCTTGCCTGATACGAACGTGTATATCGAAATTATTGATAATAAATTTAGTTCTCTAAAAGAAAACACAATTGCACCAATTTTTTCTGTGACGGACCGACTGACTAATATTAAGCGATTGGTGTTTCAGAAGAGAAGAGGAGACAAGACTCTTGCATCGCCGCAGAGATCGTTTGAATTACTCTCCGGCGATGCTATTTTTATCAGTCACTCAAGGAGTGCTATAAATAATTCTTCACGTTTCTGAACTAGACTTTGATATCTACCCCTTTTTCTTTTCGTGCTTCTGGTTCCTTTTTTTCTGGCTGCTCTGATTTTTCCGCAACAATTCTTTTTGCTTCTTGGGCATTAATTTTAGGTTTCTCTTCACTTTTCCTTTCGGGAGCTTTAACTTCTTGCTGTCTGCCACCTTCTTCGACTCTCATGTTTTCATTCCTTTGATTAATAGATACTTACATTTATTCAATTCGGTTGAATTCCTCTGAACGATTAGATTTTGTGCCAAGAAAAAAAGAAAAAGCCTAAGACTTTCGTCCTAGGCTAATAAGAATAAATTAGAATCAACTATGAAATTACCTTAGTAATTTCAGTTACTAGCTGCTCTTTAGGAACAGCTCCAACTACCTGGGAAGCTAATTGACCTGCTTTGAAGATAATCAGATTAGGAATTCCTCTTACTCCATACTTTGTTGGTGTTAGAGGATTATCATCAACATTTATTTTGACGATCTTTATTTTCCCAGCATATTCAACTGCCAATTCATCTAAGACTGGAGCAATGCTTTTGCATGGGCCGCACCAGGGAGCCCAGAAATCAACTAAAACTGGGATTGGACTATTAAGAACTTCACCCTCAAAACTTCCATCTGTTATATCTTTAACATTTCCAGCCATATTACAAACTCCAAAATTTTCGCTAACTTATTTAAATTTATGTTCTTTTCTTATTCAAGTCAACGCCATCAATATAAAACTAATCGGGTAAGAGGGCTACTTTTCTTTAACTTTAAGTAATTTGAACCTTTTGACGATATTTTACGTCTTAACTTTAAGAGAGTTAAAGTACGGAGGTCGTTTCATGCTCGATTATGGTTAATCTCTAGATGGAGGATATTATGGAAATAAAACAAAAGATTAGTTCTGATCAAGTAAACCCGGCAATCGTCTATACAGTAGATTCTTATGAAGAGGGGGTATCTTTTGGACGTACTATGGTTTCATCCCCAACAGATTGGAGAGACGAGCTTCACTTAAAAATTGAGGATGAGCAGGATCTACTTAGATTTAGAAGGAGATTTTCTTTAGACCAACAGAATAATTTTTCTAAACTAGAAGTAGAACTAATGAATCTATCTAGGAAAGGACTGCTCAGTAGGAGCCATATTGTCCTTGGGACTACCACGGATCCATTTCTACCTTTTGAACAAAAATTTGATAGCAGTATGAAGTTTCTAACTTTATTCCAGAGATACACTCCTGGTCTACTTACTGTTCAAACCAGGTCGCCACTTATTGTAATAGCAATGCCAGTACTTGCTAAGCTCGGCAAAAGGGCCAGTGTTACCATGGGAATTGAGACTTTAGATGAGGAGGCAGTCAGGCTCTATACACCAGGATTACCTAGAGCTTCTGAGAGATTGAAGGCCGCAAGAGCTTTGAGAAACTTTGGTGTTCAAGTAACAATTCAAGTTGCTCCAGTTTTACCCTACGGCGATTGGAAAAAAGATGTTGCAAATTTTGCTGAGCAATTGATTGATTCAGCCGATTTTATTTATGTACGTCCTTTATTTGATGGGACTGATGGTACTAATCATAAAATTCGTTCTAAACATGTATCTAAAACTATGGCGCGTGATAAAAAATATCACTGGCTTAGACCAGATAGCGCAAATCCTCTAATTACTACTCTAGAAGTCCTGGCACCACAGAAGCTTAAACTACCGGAGCCTGCACATCTACAAGAGCGTCAGGTCAAAATGTTTGCTGCCTAGCCATGTATTCTCGGGTTAGTAATATTCTATATGTTTCCTGTTTTAAAGCCTTGCTATAGATTCATTTTGGTATATTGACCGGCTAAACGGTTTAGCCGTTTTTGCTATAAACGAATTTCAAAGGATTCTATATGAACAGGGTTGCATTGGTAGGTGGAGTACGAACACCTTTTGTTAAAGCAGGTAGTGACTTTAGTGAGGTGTCGGCATTAGATTTATCAAAACATGTTGTATCTTCCTTAGTTAAGAGATTGAATCTTGATACTCAAACTATTGATGAGCTTATATTTGGCTCTGTTCTTCTAGATCCACGATTTCCAAATTTAGCCCGTGAAATAGTTTTAAGGACTGATCTTGCTAGAAAAATACCTGCACATTTTGTTTCCAATAATTGCATCTCGGGATTAGTCGCTTTAAATTTTCTCGCTGACGGTATTAGAGTCGGCCGCATAAAAGTTGGAATTGGTGGGGGGGTAGAAAGCATGTCGTTACCAGCTCTGACTGTGAATTCAAAACTTGAAAAAACCTTCATTAAACTTTCTCGCGCTCGTACTTTAGGTCAACGACTAGGGCTTATTTCTTCAATTCGTCCGAGTCAGTTTGTGCCTCGCGCACCAAGTCCTAAGGAACCATCTACTGGATTAACCATGGGTGAGCATATGGAAATAACTACTAAAGAACATAAGATTCCTAGAGATGCTCAAGATCAATGGGCTTTTAAAAGTCATCATGCCGCTGCAAAAGCTCAGGCCTCTGGATTTTTGACAAATGAAATAGAGCCATTAAATGGTGTTGCAATTGATAATATTATTAGAGGCAGTACCACACTTGAAAAATTAGCATCCTTAAAGCCAGTTTTTGATAGAGGCCCAGCTGGAACTTTAACTGCGGGTAATTCAAGTCCGTTAACTGATGGTGCATCCGCAGTATGTTTGATGAGTGAAGCGGAAGCTCAGAAACAGAACAGGGAAGTTTTATGTTACATTGAAGGTGTGGAGTTTTCCGCACTTCATCCAAGTGATGGTCTTTTAATGGCACCGGCTTTGGCAGTTCCGAGACTTTTGCAGAAGCATAACCTTAAAGTTTCTGATATTGATCTTTTCGAAGTTCATGAAGCTTTTGCTGCTCAAGTTTTAGCTAACCTTAAGGCTTGGGAAGAGGGATGGGCTCCCAAGGGAATTAAAGATATTACTCCACTCGGTAAAATTCCTGAGGAAAAAATAAATATTAACGGAAGCTCAATTGCAATTGGCCATCCATTTGCAGCAACTGGAGGAAGAATTATTACTTCTTTGGCACACTCCCTTAAACGTACAGGAAAGAAAAGGGGAGTTATCAGTGTTTGCGCTGCTGGGGGAATGGCAGCTGCTGTATTGGTATCAAGGTAGAAAGACGGGGACGGAGAATCGCTCAGTCCCCATTTTGTTAGTAATACGGATCTTTTGAACCGCTGCCATTTCCACTGCCGCGGTTATCGTAACGATCGTATCCGCCACTTCCAGTACGTCCATAAGAATCAGATCCTTGCTGTCTTCTCAGTTCTTCAAGTTCACGTCGTTGGCGTTGAATCTCTTCATCTTGCCTTCTTAATCTTTCTTCTTGAGACATGGTTCCTTGATTTTGACGATCAATTTGACTACCCATCAATCCACCACCTAAGAGTCCAGCGGCAGCTCCTATTGCAGTTCCCGCACCAGCATGACCACTCTGGCTTCCAACAATTGCTCCCAAGCCAGCACCTAAGGCACCAGCACCTAAGGCACCTTTTTCAGTAGATGACATATTGGTTCCAGCACATCCTGAAACAAATGTTATAATTACTGCGCTCGTAGCAATCTTCCCAAATATATTCATAAATAAATTATCCTATCTCTAAAAAAAATCATTTGATTGATAAGACGTTTCTTATTGAAAAGTCTTAATTACGCTAGAGATATTGTAACATTACAGCGATAAACTGTATCAACCAAGTTGCGAATTACTAATTTTGACGAAATAAAATTCATTTTCTTCGATATTTAACCCCTTGTTATTGTTACATAAATATAATTATTAAAAATTTATCAACTTTTCGCTCAAGAAAAACACTGCAGTAACCGTTTCTAACTTTGCGAGGAATGTTGTTTTACGTAGTTGTATAAGTATAAGCGGTCTAGGTGGCGAGGTAGAGTATCATTTTTTCCACACAGATCATTAACCAAAAATTTAATTTAAAGTTCTTATCGCGAACTTAGTTCAACTTGGGATCTTGCGCCTAAGATGAAGTAAAGTTTGTCTGCCAAGGATATGGCGGCAATCTAAGTTCGTGGTTTCACGGAGGAACGAACCATGGCCATTACAATTGGCAGCAATATTGCTGCGCTTAACGGAATTAGACAGTTAGAAAAATCAACAAATCGATTAACCCAATCATACGAGCGGTTATCATCTGGACAAAGAATTAATAGAGCTAGAGACGATGCCGCTGGATTAGCTATCGCCGAAGTATTGCGTGCTGATCAAAGAATTGCCGGCGTTGCTATAAGAAATGCCAACGACGGTATTTCTGCAGTTGCCATTGTTGATGCTGCAATGGGAGAAATTGGAAACGTATTGGCTCGATTGGGCGAACTTGCTGAACAATCCGCTAACGGCGTTTATTCATCAACTCAAAGATCTGCTCTACAGAGTGAATTTGCAGCTCTTGGATCAGAAATTGAACGTATTGCTTTAACCACAGAGTTTAACGGAGTTAGGTTGCTCTCAGGTGGTGCCAACATCGTATTCCAGGTAGGTTTTAATTCACAATCTACTTCTCAAGTTACATTCAACGGTGTTCAAGCAACGTTAGCTTCACTTGGTCTTGCGGCCCCTAATGGAGCTGCTTTATCATTTTCGATTAACGATTCGACCAATACGCTCGGTCAATCTGCTGCTTTGCTGGCACTTGATGCCGTAAAATTAGCTATTGGTTCTTTGACTCAGTCACGAGGAGGATTGGGTTCAACAGAATCACGACTTGGTGTTGCGATTAATACCCTATCAGTTGCAAAAGAAAACTTTGCTGCTGCTGAAAGCCGAATCAGAGACGTAGACGTAGCTTCTGAAGCTGCCGAACTGACTCGACTAACTATCTTGCAACAGGCAGGTGCTTCGATCTTGGCTCAGGCCAATCAGCAACCAGCTCTTGCTCTAAGTCTTATTCAGTAATTAAGAGAGTTGAATTTAGTTTCCTTAAGAGGGTTGGCTGGGTAACACCAGCCAACCTCAGCAGGAAAGTTGTATCTTGAATTTTGATTTAGCGAGATTGTAAGCCGGATTTATCTAGCTGTTGATACAGGCAAACTCTGGGAAAATCCGGGTTATATACCTCGCAACTATACTACCACCACACCCGTTTCAGTGGAGGTGAGAACAAAGGGCATAAAAAGTTCTCATCTCCTCTGAAACTTCTTTTTACTAATAAATGGGGACGGAGCCCAATTAATTCTTAAATTAATTGGGCTCCGTCCCCAACCTACTTAATAAGAAATATTCGTATTTTTTGTTTCAGTTAATATTCTTTTAAAGATTAATAGAACAGCTGCCGTTTAAAACTCTAGCTGATAAGTGTGTGCTGAGCGATTCTCGCTCGTCGTACGCTAAATTGAACCCGAAAGGGAAGACATATTTCTTTTGGGGCCGAGAATTGGCTCGTGAGTCGAAGGATCGACTTACATTTGATTTAGGATTCAAGGAGGAACATTCATGGCTATTACAATTAATTCGAACATTGCGTCGCTTAATACTCAACGAAGACTTGGTAGTGCTACCG
>Ga0163144_10001867_pt1 | contig 49320 bp, 46 predicted proteins | sample OliLak19BULKMAT1_FD_123175 | JGI IMG/M metagenome (GOLD analysis project Ga0163144, IMG submission 123175) | Freshwater microbial mat bacterial communities from Lake Vanda, McMurdo Dry Valleys, Antarctica - Oligotrophic Lake LV.19.BULKMAT1 | ecosystem: Environmental > Aquatic > Freshwater >... | reverse complement strand
TTGGATTCGTCCTTGATCGCCTTCGGGTCCACCGGCTGCGACCCTCTCACGTTAAACCCTGAGAACAAAGCCGGCCCGTGCACCTGGTACCCAAGCTTCTTCAACTGCGCCGCAGTCATATGGTTGCAACTGCTGAATAAACTGTAGTGTTGCTTGTCACGCTTCCAGTCGATCCGGGTGATCTCGTTGTACGTGATCGATCCGGCGTTACCGTCATAGCGCGCGTCCATGTCGGCCAATACTTCCTTGACCGATGCGCGAGACGCGACCAGCCGTGACATGCGTTTTGGGAAGTACATGAGGACTGGTGTGTCCCCACCGGGCGGCACGCGGAGATATTGGCGGCCGAAGCCCGATCCGAACGAGAAAAGCAGCGCGCCAACCGCATCGTGCAGACCGTCGTTGTTTAACGCTGCATAGCCGAAGTCACCGAAGGCGTACTCGACGTAGAGGCCATCGTTATCCACCGGTAAAATGAGGCTGGAATGGACGCCGTAATCGGTAATGAACACGTCGACCGGATCGACGGGCCTCTGTTTCGGTGGGCTGACGGTCGCGCACCCACCGCTGCCCGTGGCAACGAGCAGCGAGATCGACAGGAGAAGGATGGATGAAAGCTGTCGGAATCCGTTCACGTCTTCTTTGCCCGCTCGTGGGTCGCGCCAAATGTCCGCGCGCGGCCCGAATCCTTGTGGTCGGTCGGCGGCAGACACTAACCGCACGCTGGCGGCTTGTCATGTCACGACGGCGGTCGATTCAAAATCATTTGCCCGACGGCTTCCCAACCATACGTCGACTGAACAGGAACCGGTCGGCACTGAGGCCACCTGAACCCATTACCGTCGGGATGAGCGCCAGTCCCAACAGAATATAGTTGGTGTGGAACGGCAGACCGAGCGCGTCGGGGTCCTTCAAGACGCCGAGTGCGATCGTGATGCTCAACAACATCAGGAAGACAAGTCCACCGGCCAGTCGCCCGACAAAGCCAACGGCCAGCATGATGCCCGCAACCAGCTCTGCGTATGGCAACGTGTTGAGGTAGACCCTCCCCATCTCTTCGGGCAACCACGTCGGCCACAACTTCATCGAGCTCTCGGCGAACGCCGTGGCACCTTTGGAGATCTTGTTATAGCCCGCGATCGCGAAATAGACGCCGAGTGGGAACCGGGCGGCAAAGAGGGCTACGTCTTCTGCAAAAGCGGTCTTCAACGGGTTGGTCATAAAATCAAATACTCCAACGGTGTTATCGAACAATTCGCAGTAATTCGTCCACGTTCAGATCGCCAATTCCTTCGCGCGGGCAGCCGCTGCCTTCACGGCCGCGACGATGGCGGTGTCGACACCCGCGTGTTGCAGGGTCGTGATGGCGGCGTGCGTGGTGCCGTTGGGGCTGGTCACGCGTCGCCGCAGCTCGGCAGGAGCTATGGTAGGCGTCTGCGTGAGCATTTTTCCCGCACCCAGTGCCGTCTTGGCCGCCAGGGTCCGGGCCTGGTCTTCGGTCAGGCCCAGCTCGACGCCTGCCTTGACCATCTGTTCGACAAGAAAAAAGAAGTACGCCGGTCCCGACCCACTGACGGCCGTGACGGCGTCGATCTTGTCTTCGGTCACTTCGATTACGTCGGCACACGATGCGAAAAGCCTCGTGGCAATCGCGACATCGGCATCGGTCGCATGTCGCCCGCGCGCCAGACCGACGGCCCCTTCACCGACGGCCATCGGGGTGTTGGGCATCGTGCGAATAATCCGCGGTGACGGGAAGCCGAGCTTGCGCTCGATAAAGCCGGTCGTAATGCCGGCGGCCACGGATATGTACAGCGCATTCGGGTTGGCCACAGCCGCCAGTTCACCTAGCACAGCATCGAACTTTCCCGGCTTCAGGCTGAGCAGAACAATCTTTGCCTGCGAAATAGCCTGAGCGTTGTCGGAAGTAGGCGTAGCGCCGGTACGGCTTGCAAACTCGCTTAAGCGAGCCGTGTTGTGATTGGCCGCGATAATCTGATCAGCCTGCAGCAACCCCGCGCGAACCACGCCCGAGACGATCGCCTCGGCGAGGTTGCCCGCGCCGACAATGCCAAGTTCATAGGTCATGGTTGCAAAAGATAGCGTCTGACGCACGTCAACGCGACGCGTCAGACCGTGGGCGGGGGTGACGACGGACTGACCTCTGCTGGCAATATCATTTCCTTTTGCACGGTCTCGACCTCGGCATCGATCTCGGCGCCGATCAGGAGCACCAATGCATCAATGTAGAAAAATAGCAGCAGGATCGCGACGCCGCCTACGGTGCCGTACGTCTTCTCGTACTTGCCAAAACGATCGATATAAAGACGAAAACCCACCGCCAGGATGATCCAGACGGCGACGCAGAAGACCGAGCCCGGCGTCAGGAATCGTAGTTTCCGTTTCACGTTCGGCGCCCAGTGGTAGACGATCGCCAACACACAAAACATCAATACGAACGCCAGCGAAAACCGCAGCGCGTCCCAGGCCCAGGTGATGGGGGCGAGCCACTTGGCGTCAAGGCCGATTTTGGGCAGCCATTGGTCGCCATAATTGCGAATCAGCGCGACGGCGAATGACCCGATCGGGATCAGGATCAGCATCGCCAGGACCATCGAGGCCACGATAATTGTCAAACCAAGTGCCAGCGGGCGTTGTCGATAAAAGGGGCGTGATCGCGGCGCGTCGAAGGCCGTGTCGAGCGCGACCATGGTCATGCTCATGCCACCGCTGGCTGCCCATATCGTCAGGAGCAGGCCGACGCTGAGCAACCCCACTTTTTTCGTCTCGTCGCCACCGAGGACTTCGGACACCACCTCGTGCACGGTCTGGGCACCACGGGCTGGCAGCGTCTCGTCGACGTACTTGTTGATGGTCTGGATCGCGCCGGCCTTCCACTGTTCCTTCATCACCAGTGGAATCAGCGAGAGTAGAAAGATCAAAAACGGAAAGATCGCAAACAACCACGAATAGGCCAACGCCGACGCCAGCGTGAAGATGTTGTCTTCGCCGACCTCCTTCCAGACCCGCTTTCCAAATGCGATCGGTCCCACGTGACGAACGGCGGCAGAAAACTCGGACAGGGCTGGCATATAGCGTGACTGTGGCGGAAAGGACTACCGAGGGCAAGGTTCTTTTCTGGTCCCTCTCCCCCGGTACTCTGGCAATTGGCAGAGGTTAGGTGACGGCGAATAAAAAAAATGAATCGGCCTCGCCAATCGACGTTAACCAAGGCTGGTACATCGCAAATCGCACTCACCTCGGAAATCTCTCAGGAATACAAGGAGTACCCCGGGGAGAGGGGGAGAGACTTAAACCGTCATCCCATCTTCGGCATCGACTTGCTGTTGGGCCTTGGCGGCTTCCCATTCTTCCAGGGTGATCGTCGCTTCACGGGCCTGCGATCCCTTGTACTCACCGACCAACCCGGCAGCGGCCATCTGCTCGATGAGGCGGCTGGCGCGACTGTAGCCGATCGTCAGGCGACGCTGCAGCAAGCTCACGCTGCCGCGCTTCGTCTCCAGGACGACGCGTACGGCGTCGTCGAAGAGCTCGTCGCGCTCCATCTCACCACCCTCGCCGAGGTTGGCCTTGATCTGCACCAGCTCAGGCTCGTACTGCGCGTCGGCCAATCCTCGAACCAGCTTGACGCTGTCGCGGATTTCCTTGTCATCGATGTACGTGCCCTGGCCGCGCATTGGCTTGCTCGCGCCCGGTGGCAGGAAGAGCATATCGCCCTGGCCCAGCAGGAGTTCGGCGCCGTTCTGGTCCAGCACGATTCGGCTGTCCATGCGACTCGCGACGCGGAACGCGATCTTGCTCGGCATGTTCGACTTGATCAGGCCCGTGACGACCGTTGCCTGCGGCCGCTGGGTCGCCAGCACCAGGTGGATGCCGACCGCACGCGCCTTCTGGGCGATACGCACGATGAACGATTCCACTTCCTTGCCGCTGGTCATCATCAAGTCGGCCAACTCGTCGATAATGATGACAATGTAAGGCAGCTTCTTGGGAATCTTCGCTTCCTCTTCCTCGTTAGAAGGTTCAAACCGTTCCTTAAGTTCGTCGAGCGTAAGCTTGTTGTAATCCTTGAGGCTACGCACGCCCGCCTCGGCGAGGATTTCATAGCGCTCGTCCATTTTTTCACAGGCCCAGTCCAGCACGCTCGTGGCGCGACCAGTCTCGTTGATAACCGGGCACATCAGGTGCGGAATATCCTTGAATGGCGCCATTTCCACGACTTTGGGGTCGACGAGGATCAGCTTCACCATGTCCGGCCGTTGCAGGTACATGATGGACATGATGATCGTGTTGATGCAAACCGACTTGCCCGAACCGGTCGTACCGGCGATGAGGCAGTGGGGCATCTTGGTCAGGTCGGCAATCAACGGTTCACCGCTGGCATCCTTGCCGAGGAAGATCGGGATGCCATCGCGGGCCGCGCCGTCGGGGGCGAGCTGCATCAGTTCTTTGAGGCGGACTTTTTCCTTCTCGGCGTTGGGCACTTCGATGCCGACCGTGCTCTTGCCGGGGATCGGCGCGACGATGCGGACCGTCTCGGCCTTGAGCGATCGCTGAATGTCGTTGGACAGGGCGCTGATGGCGCTCACTTTGATGCCCGGTGCCAACGCCAACTCATACATCGTGATGACCGGCCCGGTGTCGATCTCGACGACGTGCGCATCAATGTTGAATTCACGCAGCGCCTGTTCGAGCAGCGCAGCCTGTTCTCGTACGAACTGTTCCTGCGACTCGGCGTAACCGTGCTCGGACTCGGCCAAGACCGACCAGTCCGGCAGGTGATACTCTCCTAGCTCCTTCGGTGGGGGAGTGGGGGGGCTCACCTGGCGTGGCTTGAGCATGCTGGGCAGCTTGACCTTGATGTCGCGACGAATTTCGGGTGGCGCGATCCCGTCGGCAGTGGCACCTCCGGGGACTGCTGACCCCTCCGGCGCATCGATCGGCGTCACACTGGGACCGTTGACGTAGTCGGGCACCGCCGCGTCGGTCGTCACGAATTGCTGAATCGGTTGTACGTTGGGCGTTGGGATCGCGCCACCATTGATGACGATCGGGGCTCGCGACGCCTGCGAAACGACCGGTGCCGGTGGGGGGATGACCGCTGCGCTGGCCGGGGCGGGTTCACCGTCGTCGACGTACGCGGTGTCGTCGGCGGCGGGTTCGTCGTTCTCATACTCGAGCTTCACGTCGTCCAGCTTCGGCCTGCGCTTCAGCAGCGCCGAAAGCTTCCAGGAAGACTCACCGTCGTCGACGATGTCTGACAGCGTCTTGCGTGTCATCATCTTTGGTGTCGGCCTTTTCTTGCTGGCTGTCTCGTCGTCCTCCGCAGCAGCGTCACGGGTTCGAAAGCCCGGAATCGACGGCAGGGTGGGCAGGTCGGCAAAATTGAACTTTAATCGAGCGGCGTTTTCCTTGAAGTGCGACGCCGTCGCGCCGGCGATAGCCGGTGTGCGCGCGAGCAAGTCGTCGGCCGCCAGAAGCAGGCCGACCAGTATCGTCACGGCGAGCACGAGGCGCGTTCCAACCGTATTAAAGTGATTCTGCAGATAGTTAGACGCCGAGATGCCGACCCAGCCACCATTTCCTTCCGGAAAGCTTGTCGCCGAGCCTGGCCAGAGGTGGTGCACCGCAGCGGCGAAGGCGACACTGACGAGCGTCAGCCCGATGAGGCGCATCCACCAGTCACCGATCTTCAATTGAAAGATATACGCAATGCAGCAGAACCCCGTGAACAGCAGCACCGGGAAGACACCCTGACCGATCGCGACGTAGAGATAGTACGAAAGGAACGCGCCTGCGCTGCCGCAGAGGTTCTGTGTCGCGCCGTGCGGGTAAACGGTATGGCCCGGCCAATCGGCGTCGCTAAAGCTCGCGATCGACAGCAGCGTGAATAGCCACACGCCAACGGCGAGGAACTGCGAGACGCGACGAAGTACGTTGGATCGATCCATAGTTGCCAATTGAATGAGTTGTCAGTCGCCGGTTACCAGTGACCACGGGAAAGGCAAGTAATTGCTTTCCACTGGCCACTGGCAACCGGCCACTGGCAACTTATTTCTCTCCCGTATGTCCAAACCCACCCGATCCACGGGTGGTTTCATCCAACTCGTCCACTTCGACCAGTTCGACCGGTGGCACGGGCAGGATCAGCATCTGCGCGATCCGCGTGCCTCGTTCGACCGTGAACGGTTGCTTGCCGTGGTTGATCAACGGCACGTGCACTTCGCCGCGGTAGTCGGCGTCGATCGTGCCGGGGCTGTTGATCAGTGTCACGCCAAATTTGCTCGCTAGCCCACTGCGAGGCCGAACCTGCGCCTCGTACCCATGCGGAATCGCCATCGCGAAACCGCACGGAATCAGCTTGATGTCGCCCGGTTGCAGGACCGTCGCGCCGTCGACAGCGGCGCACAGGTCCAGACCAGCCGACTGAGCCGTCATGCGAATGGGCAAGGTCAGACCCTGACCGTTCGCGAGACGTTTCAACTTTACGGTTATCGGGCTGGACACGGATGAAACTCCAATCAACGGAAGGATTTACCGCAGAGGCGCAGAGACGTGGAAAACACGAAGGCAGAATACGTTTTTTCTGATCTCTTCTCGGCGTCTCTGCGCCTCGGCGGTTATCCCCTATTTATGTGAGCGCAACCGCCCGTTCGATCAGGACATCGGCGAACTGTACTTTAGTTCGTGAGGGAAGGTTTTCAATGCGGCCATCGGGGTAGAGCAGGATCGCATTAATGACGTCGGAATTCATCGTGTCGGTCGGGTTGAAGACCATCAGGTCGACACCCTTGCGAAGCATTTTTTCACGGGCGCGGTCGATGTTGCCCGCCTGCTCGAGGCTGAACGCCACCACCCGCTGGTGCGGTTTCTTGCTCGCCGCGGTCGTAGCGACGATGTCGGGGACGGGTTCGAGTTCCAAGGTCAGCGATTCACCCCGGCCGAGCTTGGTAGGGGAGACGAATATAGGTCGATAGTCCGCAACCGCAGCGGCCATGATGAGGATGTCGGCAGTGGGGAAGTTGGCGATCACTGCGGTTTCCAGGTCGCTAGACGACTCGATGGTGATCAGGTCCACGTCCGTCGGCATCGGAACGCTGACTGGCCCGACGATCATCTGAACTTCATGCCCCGCCCGTGCCGCCGCCGACGCCATCGCCGCCCCCATTTTGCCGCTGCTACGGTTACCGATGTAACGCACCGGATCGATCGGCTCGCGTGTGGGGCCGGCGGTGATGAGGAATCTCACAAAGCCCCCTTGGCAGAGGTCCTTCCGACTCTCTTTCCCCTGCGGACTCGCGGTATGCCCGGGAGAGGGTTGGGGTGAGGGTGCGCCGTGCGTCTAAGAAGGTTCGCCTCAGGAACGCGATTGGTCATGGGAAGCCCCCTCACCCCTGCCCTCTCCCGATTCCCGGAGTTCCGGGGGAGAGGGAGGTCGTCTTGTCGCGCGTTGATGGGGTGGTGGGCCCGCCGACGGGCTTTGGCAATTCGTTAGGCACCGTCAGCATCTTTACCACTTCAGCGGCGATCGTCGCCGGTTCGCTAAGTCGTCCACTACCCACATTTCTGCATGCCAGCCAGCCACTTTCGGGGCCGATGAAGCGGTAGCCCAGTCCGTCGAGTTTCGCGACGTTCTCCCGGGCAACGGGGTGGTCCCACATGCGGTTGTTCATCGCGGGCGCGAAGACGACTGGACACGCTGCGGCGCTGATCATCAGGCTGACCAGGTCGTCACACAAACCGTGAGCGACCTTCGCGATCAGGTTTCCAGTCGCCGGCGCGACGAGCATGATGTCTGCCCGCTCGGTCAGGCCGATGTGCTGTGGGTCGCTCGTCTCGACCAGTTCGAATATGCCGGTGCGGACCGGTCGGCCAGACAGCGCCTCAAACGTCAACGGCGTGATGAACTGCTGCGCCTCTGCGGTCATGCAGACCGTCACACCGGCACCGGATTGCACCATTTTGGACACCACATCCGCGACCTTATACGCCGCGATCCCACCGCAGACGGCGACGACGATCTCACGGCCGGCCAGGGGGCGGTTTCCGGTTGGGGTGTCAATGTCGTCGGCCATGCTTTAACTGTAGCGTTTTGACTCGACACCGGCGAGTTCACTCATCGCGAATGATGATGAACGCCAAGACGCCAAGAACGCCAAGCGAGGAAACGCAAAGAATCAGCACAGGAACGTTGGCTTTCTGGGCGTTCGCGTATAAACCTTTGTCCCTGCCTCATTTAATGACTTAACCCTGGCGTTTTTGGCATCTTGGCGTTCATCCGATCCGAATTTGCCACTGCACCTATCCCCCAACCCAAAACCTCGCAATAATGCCCTCCATAACGCGTTACAGGATTGACGGCCCTTATGACAGCGATCCCGATGCGACTGGCAACTGAGGCCGAAGTCGTCTTGTCGATAAAGGACATCGACGACGAAACGTTAGCGTTGCGCCTCAAGGAAGGTGACGACGCCGCGTCGGAAGAACTTGTCAAACGGTATGCGACACCGTTGTTGCGATACCTGCACCGATTGTCCGGCAGTGACAACGCCGCTGAGGAGTTGTTCCAACAGACGTGGCTCAGTGTGCTCGAGCATGTCGGTCGGTTCAACCCCAAGCAGGGTGGTGGCTTCAAGGCCTGGCTGTACCGGATCGCCACCAACAAGGCCAACGACCTGTGGCGGTCCAAGGGTCGTGAGAAAAATGCGAAAGAAGGCCTGAAGCTGGTGACGGACGAGTCATTCCCCGACGCCAGCAACCGGCTGAACAGCACCGAGCAGGAACTGAAGCTGAAAAAGGCTTTGGCCCAACTGCCCGAACCGCAACGGCAGGTGCTGCTCTTGCGGTACTACAGTGAATTGAAGTTCGTCGAAATTGCCCAAATGCTCGGTTGCCCATTGAACACGGCTCTGGGTCGCATGCATAAGGCAATGCAGAAGTTGAAAGCGATGATGGAATAAAAGGAGTGTTAATTGTTAATGGTTAATCGTTCATTGGGTACAGCGATGGTCGGTCGTATCTCCAACTAATGACTAATAATTAACAACTAACAACGCGTCATGAACTTGCTTGAACAACTGGAAAACAACGAAGCAGTACTTCTGATGTACCTTGCTGGTGAACTGCCGGCTGAGGACCGTGAGGAAGTTGTGCAGATGCTGTCGACCGACAAGCGGCTGCGCGATGAGCTTGAACAGCTTCGCGCCACGGTCGCCGATGCGAACACGATGGTCGGTAGCGCCGACGGGGCAACCCGGTTGCCGATCGCCGAGTCAGTTGCCGTTCGAAACACCTTGCGAGCGATTCGGCACTATCGACTGACCCACCCGCATCAGGAAGCACCGGCGGTTGCGGATAAAGGGCTGCGTTACCCGTGGTGGACGTATCCGTCATCCGCTGCCGCGATGTTGTTGTTGTCGGCGCTGGTCTGGTGGGGCATGCGAAGCGATACGTACGTCGAGCCGCTTGCCAGCCGGGACGTCGTCCCAGTCTGGACGACCGACGTGGACAACGAACGGCCCGCCTTTGCCCAAGTGGACGACCTGGATCGCGCGTATATGGAACTGCAGAACCTCGCCGATGGGCTATAACGCTCCGGGGCCTGGCTGAGAGCGACACCCTCAAAGACATACATGGTTGCGCGAAGGATTCACCTATGAAACACTCATCACTCATCCCCCTCACCGCAGCGGCGGTCGTCTTAAGCTTGTGGCCGGTCTCGTTCTCCAATGCACAAGACAATCCACCGGGTGATGGACCCCGACGCGAGCTGCGCGAACAGGGTGGTGGCCCCGGTATTGATCGCGGTGATCGCGGTGATCGCGGTGGCCGAGGGGGAATGCGTCGACAGGTCGAACCGAGCGCCGAAGAGTGGAACGCAATCGAAGCGTTTGGTGAAAAGCATTCGCCTAACCGGCTGAAGATGCTCAATCGTCTGCGTGACGAGAAGCCGGATGAGGTCCGGATTGCCAAGATGTTTCTCGTCGGACGATATCGCTCGATCGAAGCATCGAAGGAACATGACCCGGAACTGTACGAGGTCCGGCTCGAAGGCGTCGAACTGGAAGACCGCATCTTCGGTCAGGTCGAAGATGGCGCCGCCAAGCCCGACGCGCCAACGGAGAAGAAAGAAGCCCTTCGCGCCGACATGGCCAAGTGGGTCACGATGAACCTCAACGAGCGCGAACAGCGGATCGAGCGCCTCGCAGAGTCTATCGAGGAACAGCGAAGGAAACTTGAAGAAGACAAGGCCAGGTCCGACGCCTTGATCGACCAGAAAATGGCCGACGTCGAACGCGACGGTATTCGCGGCCTGCTGCCAGAAGGGGTCCGCAAATTCATGGATAACGCTGGCCGTGGCCCGGGCCCGGGTGGCCCCGGCGAGCCAGGCGACGGTGACAAACGCCGGCGCGACGGTGGTGAACGTGGTCCACGACCGGGGGGTCCGATGGACGGCCCGCCCCCGGGGGATCCGAACGCGCCGATGCCGTGACGCCAAACGAGAAAGAGGTCGTTCCCTCCGGAACGACCTCCACTTGCGCTTCCCTGCGCACGATGTCTGCGTTTGACGAGACGGCTCATCTGTCGATTTAGTACACGACCGCCATCGCATCTTCGATTGCTTCGATGACCTGGCGGACGTGGAAGGGCTTCTTGAGGAAGCCGTCAAAACCCTGGTTTGTCAGAGCCTTGAGCTCGTCGTCGCTCATCTTGCCGCTCATCGCGATCACCTTGGTCAACTGCAGGTCAGGGTTGGCCTTCACATGCTTGGCCAGCTCGCGACCGTCGAGGTCACGCAAGTGCATGTCCAGCAGGATGACGTGCGGGCGGTACTTCTCGGCGGTGATGCCGGCGGCGAAGCCACCTTTGGCTACTTCCACTTCGTACTTGGCTTCGTCTTCCAGGATCTTCTCGAGAACTTCCACGATGTCCTGCTCGTCGTCGACGATCATGATGCGGCTGCTGCCGGTCATCAAACCGTTCAGCGGCATGCCGTGATGCTTCATGAAGCGGATCAGCTGATTCAGCGGAATCCGGCGATCCTTGCTGCCCGGAATGCGATAACCGTGCAGCGCGCCCGAGTCGAACCATTTGGAAACGGTTCGCGGCGCGACATTGCAGATTTTGGCGACTTCGCCGGTGGTCAGAACGTCTTTGACTTTCGTCGTGGTGCTCATTGCATTTTCTCCAGTGTTCCTTCTCACGATCTCCCGGCGACTCTCATCGTCGCCAACACTGTCTATATCGACCGTGCCGGTGCTGCCTTTAAGCCGGTTGCGCACATTTTGCCGACCCGAGCGAGAACACTGAGACTTGCGGTGTTATCAGACGCACGAACCGAGAAAACCAGCGATTTTGCACCACTCTGCAAGATTGATTTTATCGGGCCCCGGCACCGTTCGTTGACATCGGGCATGGCTGCGTAGACAAAAAGCGACATCGACCATGCACGTCCTCTACGTCCATCAGAACTTCCCCGCGCAGTTTGGACACATCGCCGGTCATTTGGTGAGCCAGCACGGGTATCGCTGCACGTTTGTCAGCAACACACCCGCGGGTGAGGTTGGGGGTATCCGCAAGATTGAGTACAAGCCGACCGGCGGCGCGACGAAGCAGAATCATTTTTGCTCGCGCACCTTTGAAAACACGATCTGGCATTGCGACGCCGTCTATAAGGCGTTGGAGAGAGAGCCCGCTCCAGATTTAATCGTCGGGCACAGTGGGTTCGGTAGCACGTTATTTTTAAGAGACCTCTGGCCGGACGCGCCGGTCATCAACCTGTTCGAGTATTACTACCGTCCGCATCACGCCGACAGTGACATGGATTTCCGGCACGATTTGAAGTGGCCGGTGCCGGTGGAAAAGTATCAGCGGGCCCGCGCACGGAACGCGATGATCCTGCTGGACCTTCAGAACTGCCAGGCCGGTTACACACCGACGGGCTACCAGCGCAGCACGTTTCCTGACGAGTATCAATTCAAATTGTCGACGATTTTCGACGGCATCGATCGCTCGCTGTATCACAGTTTTGATGGCGACCTGCGTCCCACGTCAGACAAGCGCCTACCGCGCACCGTGGCGGGCGTCGACCTGCCCGCCGGCGCTAAGGTGGTGACGTACGTCAGCCGTGGTTTCGAGTCGATGCGCGGCTTTGACATCTTCCTGAAGGCAGCTGACCTGCTGTGCAGGGAAATGCCGGATGCGCACGTCCTCGTCATCGGCACCGACCAGATTTCGTATGGCGGTGACGAGTCGTACCTTGATGGCAAGACGAGCTTCAAAGAGTGGACACTTGCGCAGGGGAATTATGATCTTTCGCGCATCCACTTCGTCGGTCGCGTGCCACCAACGGATCTGGCGCGCTTGCTGGCGTCGACGGACGTACACGTTTACCTCACCGTGCCGTTCGTGCTCAGTTGGAGCCTGATGAACGCGATGAGCTGTGGCGCCGTGGTCGTCGCGTCGGACACGGCGCCCGTCCGCGAGATGATCCAGCATGGGCGCAACGGATTGCTTTGCGACTTCTTCGATCCGCAGGCGTTCGCTGACACCATCGCGACCGTCCTGCGCGACCCCGCGGCCCATCGTACGCTCGGTGATGCTGCGGAAGAACTCATCGATGAACGCTACAGCCTGACGGCCGTGCTGCCCGAAATGCTCAAACTCTATGAAGCCGTTGCCAACGGCGAGTGACGCAACACGTAGAAAAAGCGTTCGCCAATCCGAATTCTCAATTAGGCAAACACGGTAAAGTTGCCCGTGTTGAGGCTCGTTTTCCTGTCGCGTTTGCAAAAGCACTGCAGATGCCGGATACATCGTGTTCATGGAAACGATCGTCATACGCCCGGCCGAGCGACGCGATTGTGAGCGGATGATGGAGCTCGTGCGCGAGCTGGCGCTGTACGAAAAGGCCCCGCAGGAAGTGACCGTAACGCTCGACCACTTCATCGACAGCGGATTCGGTGAGCGACCGGTCTGGTGGGCGTTTGTGGCAGAGGTCGATGGCGTCGTCCAAGGCATGGCGCTCTACTACATCCGCTACAGCACGTGGAAGGGCCAGCGCATGTGGCTGGAAGATTTTTACGTCACGGACTCTATGCGCGGCCGGCGCCTCGGCGCAATGCTCTTCGATCGATTGATCGTGGAAGCCAAAGAGCGCAAGTTCGCTGGCATTGTGTGGCAGGTACTGGAATGGAACGAGCCGGCCATCAACTTCTACAAAAAGTACAACGCAACGTTTGACGGGGAATGGCTCAATTGCAGTGTAAGTCTGTCGTCGGGCTAAACGCCCTGTTCACAGCATCATCTGCATGTAGATGACGTCCAGCCAGCGCCCGAACTTGTAGCCCACCTGGTGCAAATGGCCCATGCGCGTGAAGCCGACCGACTCGTGCAGCACGATGCTGGCGGATTGCTCGCTGTCGACCGACGCGATGATCGTGTGGTGACCGATGATGCGCGCCTGGTGGAGCATTTCGATCAACAGCGCGCGACCGATGCCAAGGCGACGCTGGGTATGGCGGACATAGACTGAGTTTTCGACCGTGTTGCGGTAGGCCTCGCGCTTGTGGAACGGTGACAACGCGGCCCAACCGACGATCTGCCCGTTGCGCTCAGCGACGATGACGGGGTGCAGACCGTCGTGCTGCGCAAACCATGCGTTGCGCTCTTGGAGGGACATCGCCCGGGTCTGGTAGGTTGCGGTCGACGAGCCGACGTAGTGGTTGTAGATCTCGTTGATCGCGACGAGATCCGCGGTCGTGGCGGGGCGTATGTCGAGGTTGTCCATATCCGGTCACACTCCCATCGGTCGAGCCCCGGCGTTCAGGCATTACCGTCCCGGCATGCCTTCTCTCGTGAACTTTCCGTCGACGATGATCTTCATACCGTCGACTTCGACATAACCCCCCTGGCGCAGGTCGACGACCATGTCCCAGTGCAGGCCGCTCTGGTTGCTGTTGCCGCTTTCGGGATAGCCGGCGCCGAGCGCGAAATGAACGGTTCCACCGATTTTCTCGTCGAAGAGGGTGTTGCGGGTGTATTGCTGAATGTCGTAATTGGTGCCGATTGCGTTCTCACCGATGAAGCGGCTGCCGGCGTCCATGTCGAGCATGGAGATGAGGAAGTCTTCCCCTTTGGTCGCCGAGGCGGCGACAACCTTTCCGTTGCGGACGGTCAGCTTTGCACCGTCGCACTCGCGACCATGGTGGACAGCCGGGAAGCTGAAGTTCATTTGACCTTCCACGCTGTCGATCACCGGCCCGCTGAACACTTCACCATCTGGGAAGTTTTCGTGCCCGTCGCAGTTGACCCAGGTCTTGCCTTCCAGGCTCATGCGGACGTCGGTGCCATTGGCGCTAACGACGCGGTACTCTTTCTTTCCCTGCAGGAAGTCGACCAGCCGCTGTTGCCGCTCGCTGACGGCCTTCCAGGCTGCCACGGGGTCGGGGTGGTTTAGCAGACCGGCACCGAAGACGAAGTCTTCGTACTCGTTCAGGCTCATCTCGGCGTCTTGAGCAGGCGCCTGGCAGGGGAACTGTGTGCCGACCCATTTCAGCGACCCCTCTGCGGCCCGTTTCATGAAGATGTCCATGAGCGGCTTGCGGGCGGCCTGCGTCATACCGATGCGCTTGGGATCGCAATTGGTCAGGGCCTTGGTGTTTTCCTCGGCCCAGATGCCGATGCTGCAGTCGATGTTCTCATACTCAAACTTGCTAAGCGGGTTGCACCACCTTAGTTGCTCTTCGGTGGCGTTCTTCAGGAAGATCTCGTTGAGTTCTTCGGGAACCATGCGCACGGAAGGGTGCCCACCCGCCTCGACGACCTTGCGATACAACTCGACGATAAGGGGCTGCGAGACCGGTGGGCCACTGATGCGAACCACCTGGCCCTTCTTTACCGCGACCGAGTAGTTCACCAGGACGTCCGCCAGCCGTTCAAATCGAGGGTCACGCATAGAACCGGATTGTATGGAAGGACGTGCAAGCGTCCATCGTGGTGGATTTGGTGGCCCTCTGTAAAAACCCGAACATCCCTCCGATTTTGCAGGCTGGCGCGGCGATGCGGGCGTCGTACAGTGTTTTATGATTCGATTACCTGGAGGCAATGATGTTTCGTTTGGCGAAATTGGCGTTCTACGGCTTAGTGGGTTACGCGGCGTACGAGTTCATTCGGGGCGTTGTCGACGGTCCGGCCACGCCTGCACCATCCCCTGCACGCAAGGGTGGTCGTTCGACCCGCCGGTCGATCGAACAGACGCCTGAAATTGAAGGTCAACCCGTTCAAACGCACGACACCGACGGTGCCACCACGCACACCAAGGTCGGGCGCGGTGTTGTGCCCCGGTAGCGTTGGCATTCCCAGTCGATTTGCGTTACACCATTCGCGTCGATTGGGAAGGACTCTTCATGCCAACTGTTCCGTCGTGCGCGATCGTCATCTTCGGTGCCAGTGGTGACCTGGCCAAGCGCAAACTCATCCCCGCGCTATTCGAACTGGCTCGCGAGGGGCAGTTGCACGATTCATCTTATCTCGTGGGCTATTCCCGCTCTCAGATGACAGATGAGGAATATCGCAAAGAATGCCACGAGGCGATCAAGAAGTTCGCGCGAGGTGGGTTTGACGAAGCCCTCTGGAAGAAGCTTGAACCGCGCATCTCCTACGTCGCTGGCGATTACGGTTCGGATGAAGCTCACTCCAAGCTGGCCGACGCGCTAAAAGCCCTTGATGGCAAGCTGGGGGCCAGTGGCAACCGGTTGTTCTATCTGTCGACGCCCCCCAACACGTTTGAACCGATCATCACCTGCCTTGGAGAGCGCAAGGCAAAGGCCGGCACCGGTGACGGAAAAGCCTGGCAGCGGATCATTATCGAAAAACCTTTCGGCCGGGACCTCGAGAGCGCTAAAAAGCTCAACGTGCTGCTCCACAAGTATTTCGCCGAAGAGCAGATCTTCCGCATCGACCACTACCTCGGCAAAGAGACCGTCCAGAACCTCATGGTCATGCGGTTCGCCAACGCGATTTTCGAGCCGATCTGGAACTATAAGTACATCGACCACGTGCAGATCACCGTCAGCGAGACGCTCGGTGTTGGCACGCGCGGGGGTTATTACAACACCAGTGGTGCCCTACGCGACATGGTCCAGAACCACATGTTCCAGTTGATGGCGCTGGCGGCCATGGAGCCACCGACCGCGCTGGATGCGACGAGCATTCGCGACGAGAAAGTGAAAGTCTTCAAATCGATCCGCAAGATCGAACCGTCGCGCGTCGACGACTTCGTCGTGCGCGGCCAATACAGCGTCGGTGAAGCAGCGGGGCAGAAGACACCGGGCTACCTGAAGGAGAAAGACGTCCCCGCCGACTCACCGACCGAAACGTTCGCTGCGATGAAGCTGTTCATCGACAACTGGCGCTGGAGCGGCACACCATTCTATCTGCGCACGGGCAAGTTTCTCACCGGCAAGATCAGTGAGATCGTCGTGCGTTTCCGCAGCCCACCGTTGACGCTATTCCAAAAGCAGTGCGAGACGGCGGTTTACCCGAATGATCTGATCATCCGCGTTCAACCGGACGAAGGCATCAGCTGGCGGTTGAACGGCAAGGTGCCGGGTGGGCAGGGGGCGCTGAACATCAAACCGGTGGCGCTCGACTTTCTGTACAAGACAACGTTTAACGTCGAGCCACCGGAGGCCTATGAACGGTTGATTTCCGACTCGATGGTCGGCGACCAAACATTGTTCATCCGTGGTGACGAAGCGGAAGCCGCCTGGGCGGTGGTCGATCCGATCGAACAGGGCTGGGCGCAATCGAAGAACGCTCCCGCGCAGTACGCCCCAGGCAGTTGGGGTCCGAAAAAAGCCCAGGACCTCATCGAAAAGGATGGCCGCGGCTGGTTGCACAGCGGTGCCGAGGTCGAGCCCATCATCGCGTGCAGTCTTTAATGTTTAGAGCATGCGATCGCTACGCGTTTTCCGCGCAGGATGGCGAAAACCTTACGTTCTTGGTCTAAACGCGAACGTGGGTCGCCTTACCAGCTACCCGCGTTCAGCGAACTCCAGCGAGCGCCGACCTTCGTACCGACACTGCGAATAGTCGCGATCGCGGCCACGACGATTAGACCCGCGATTAGCGCGTATTCCAGTACTTCGCCACCCTCTTCGTCCTTGATCAGTTTCTTAACGTTCAGTATTAACTTACGCATGACAGTTCCTTTCCCAAGCCAACTTTCCCACGGTTGGCTGACCACATCAGTTCAACCCGTGCCACTTTCATCGGAACTTCGCTTACCCAACTTAATGAACGTAGCGATCTTGACGGCATAAATCGCTTGCCCAACAATTGTTTGAAGCCGACACTCAGAAGGACACGATGCCACGCACGATCACACACCCTGCCCTTGCTCCCCTGAAAGCGAAATTCCCGGACGTGGGACTGAAAGTCGGCGAGTTCCGCGACATGGTGACCGTGGTCGTCCCTCGCGAGCGATTGCTGGACGTCTGCCGATTTCTGCGAGATGACCCGTCGCTACGCTATGACCTTCTGGCCGAACTGAATGGCGTCGACTATCTCAACTATCCTGGCGCGCGCGACAGGTTTGCGGTCAATTACGGGCTGACGAGCGTCTCGCGCAACAACCGCCTGTGGCTGAAAGTGTTCCTGAACCCCGAACGTGACACGGCCGCCGGTAACGACGTGCGGGATGAAAAGGCCGTCGAGGAAGGCGACCCCGGCCTGAAAATCGATAGCGTGACCTCTATCTGGCCCGGCGCAGAATGGATGGAACGCGAGGCCTACGACATGTTCGGCTTCGTTTTCCTGGGCCACCCCGACCTTCGCCGTCTGTTGACCTGGAACGGTTATGGCAGCTATCCGTTGCGCAAGGACTACCCACTGCGTGGCGTGGGTGAACGTGAGAATTATAAGATCATTTCGCGGGAAGGGGCTTAGGCCACCTGAGTGGTCAACGCAATGGGGTTCGGCGTACGCGATTCGTCGTGACCGTTACAAAGTGCCCTTGGATCGCAGGCTCGATGTCGGGCCGGAATCGCTCTACAACTGCCAGTCGTTCGACTTCGGTCGGCACGTCGATTCGCTACAGCATGACTCCGACCGCGGACAAGCCCATCCGAAAGATAAACTCTCCGAAGTCCTTATCGCTGGTGACCACCACTCTGCCCTCGGCGACCGCGCGATTCAGGATTGCTTCGTCGGTCGTACTTGGCGGGAAGGAAGCGGCGCGCAAGACGTGATACTGCTTTGCTTACAGGAATCGCACGATAATCCAACCGATGTGCGCGTCGACGAGGAATTTCATGCGGACGCCACGAGTTCATCTTTGCGAACCAACGCAGCCGCATAAGCGAGCGCTGCGGAGATGTGTTCTGGTTGTAAGCCCTCGTAATTGAAGACCAGGTCCTCAGCAGTGGCGCCTTGCGCCAATCGTTCGAGCACGTACTCGACCGTGATGCGCGTTTGCTTGAAGATCGGCTTGCCTATCATCACCTTAGGATTGCGTTCGATGTGGGTCGTCCAGTTCGTTCTGTGATTGTATCAATTGTCCGTTCGTTTAGTATGCGCAGGCCTCGCATTCACTCGCGCAGGCGTCAACTTATGTTTGAATCGCTCACCCAACGCCGTTATCTCGTTCCATTCAAGGCATCCCGTCTACCGCAGCAGGTGACCGACGTGCTGGTGATCGGTGGTGGTGTCGCCGGTCTGCGTGCCGCGATCGCGGCGGCCGAGGGGGGGGCGGACGTCGTGATCCTGACCAAGGACTCCATCGACGAATCTAACACCTGGTACGCCCAGGGTGGCATCGCGGCGGTGCTGCAGCCGTTGGACTCGGTCGAAGCTCACATTAAAGACACGGAGATCGTCGGTGTCGGCCTGTGCGACGAAGAGGCGGTTCGCATCACGGTCGAAGAGGGGCCTAAACGCGTCCTTGAATTGCTCCAGTGGGGCGCGAATTTCGACAAGCAGAAGGGCAACGCCTACGACCTCGCGTACGGTTTGGAAGGCGGGCACAGTTACGCGCGCATCCTTCACGCGTACGGTGACGCCACCGGCAAAGAGCTGGCGCAGACGCTCATCCGCAAAGTGCGCGGCAGCGATCAAATTCGCATCTCCGAAAACAGCTTTGCCCTGGACCTGGTGACTGACGCGGGCACGTGCGTCGGCGCGCTGGCGGTCATTGATGGAAAGGAAACGCTCATCTGGGCGCAAAAGACGATCCTCGCCAGTGGCGGGGCAGGTCAGCTCTATCGCGAGTCGACCAATCCCAAGATCGCCACCGCCGATGGTCATGCCATGGCGTACCGGGCCGGTGCGAAACTGCAGGACATGGAAATGGTGCAGTTTCATCCCACGACGCTTTACGTCGCGGGCGCCAGTCGTGCGCTGATTACCGAGGCCGTGCGCGGTGAAGGGGCCCATCTTGTCGACCGCAACGGGTTCCGGTTCATGTTTGACTATCACAAGGACGGTGAGCTCGCGCCGCGAGACGTCGTCAGCCGGGCGATCGTTGAACAGATTCGCAAGACGCATTTTACCCATGTCTTCCTCGACGTCCGCCACCTGGACAACACCAAGTTCCGCGAGCGGTTTCCGCAGTTCCAGAAGCTGCTCGAAGAGTTTGAGATCAACTCGGCCAAGGACCTCATCCCCGTCCATCCCGCGACGCACTACATGATCGGTGGTGTGGACGCCGACGAGATGGGGCGAACGAGCCTCAACGGGCTCTACGCCGTCGGTGAGGCCAGTTGCAGTGGCCTGCATGGTGCCAATCGGCTCGCGAGCAATTCGCTGCTCGAAGGTTTGACGTTCGGCACCCGCGCTGGCACTCACGCGGCCGCTAATCTGGCCGAGGGTGATCCGAAATTTCCGCATCACCTTGAGCACAAGATCGAGAAGAGCACGAAGACCGAGTTGGATGTGACCGACGTCAAAAGCTCACTGCGCAGTGTGATGTGGCGCAATGTCGGCATTGAACGGGATGGCGATCGGCTGACCGAGACGCGCGAGATCATCGCATTCTGGAGTCGGTACGTCATGGACAAGACGTTCAACTCCGCCACGCTCGGTCCCACTGCAGCCGTCGCGGGGTGGGAGCTGCAGAACATGCTCACGGTCTGTTTTCTCGTCACTACCGCAGCTTACACACGGACCGAAAGCCGTGGGGCACATTACCGGTTGGACTATCCCGATCGGTTGGATGACCACTGGCGCCTGCATCTGCTGTGGCGGCGACCGATGGAGACACCGATTCCGGAACCGATCGAGTCGTAAAGCTTTACCAACAATAACGCCCGGCGGAGTTGCCCGCCGGGCGTCTTCGTTCATACGTTCACTCGCATTTCCGAGCGAACTTCAATTCTTGCACGACATTACTTCCCGTCGCGGTCCGAATCGCCTGGCGTGGCGCGCTCGATGCGATCGCTGGCGCGCTGGTAGGCGTCACGCGTGGCATGCTTGGCTTTGTCCCATCCAAGGAGTGACTTGTCCTTGGAGCCTTCCCACGAACGACCCAAGTCGCTTTCGACCTCGTCAAACGATCGGCCGCGGTTCTTTTCAGCACCCGTGTATCCGGCACGATAGGCGGGTGCCAGGTCGCGATCGTAGTCCGTGTCGCGATCGACATAGTTACGACCACGATGGTTTTCACGCCAGTAAGCGTCTTCTTCAGTTGGGTTGATGCTTTCGGCGACACCCTTGCCCGCCAAACCACCCGCTACTGCACCGACGACCGCGCCGACCACGCCACCGACAACCGTGCCAACACCGGGGACGATCGAGCCAATAGCAGCGCCGGCAGCACCCGCGCCAGCGGCGCCCACACCGACACCCACCGGATGAGCGCCGGGTGAACCACTGATTGGGTCACGGTTCTTGTCGTGATCGCGATCGTTTGAAAGATCGGTATTTTTGTTCGTAGCCATTAGAGTCTCCGCAGGTAAAAGTTCTTTCACACGATGGCCATCCATTAAGCCATCCAGTCTGCTCAGCTTTATGCAAGGTCCGTTCCAAACCACGAAAGCAGCCATAAGCGAGGCATGAGCGGGCCGAACCGGACATTTCGACCGGATTCGAGTATCGTCGGCGTACGCAACTGGCAGAGTGCTGAGCAATGCTGGTTATAGCTTGTCATCTGCCCGACAATTGTTATCTTTCACGACCCCACGGCAGCGTAGCTCAGTTGGTAGAGCAGGGGATTCATAAGCCCCGGGTCGCAGGTTCGAGTCCTGTCGCTGCTATTAATGAAGAGGCCGGTCACTTTAGGTGATCGGCCTTTTTTGTTTGTCAGCAGAGCCCGCTGCGCGATTGCACCAGCTCTCACAGCCGGAACGGTGTTGCACCTTTCTGTCTTGCCTTATGCAGGCTGTCCATGTTGTCTCGTATCGTAAGTGGGACTTTGTTCAGCAGCGCGCGGCCAGTCAACTGCTGACCAAGACCATCGTCCAGAGCATGCCAATCCGCGACGCTCGGCATCGCGGGCATGCAGCAACTAGGACTGCAGGGACCTTGCCTCGGCCTGATCCGCGATCGCTGTGTTGCGAGCCGTGTGCAGTGCCCCAGCGAGTGGCGCGATAACGCATGCTTCGATCATGTAGACGATCATCGGCATCGCCTCGTCGTGCGAAGGAAGGTCAAACGCCAGGTAAGGTGGCAGGAAGATGAGGGCGTTTCCCGACCCACCCTCTGTGGTGAGCCCATTAAAAAAGAACGGGTCGTGCGGCTAACCGCACGACCCGTTCCGTTTCAAATACCAGCTAACAGTGCTTAGCGGGCCATGGCCGGTGAGGAACCGCGGGCATCGGGATGCCCTTCGGCGCCTTCAACATAGCCACCCAGCGGCTCGGTCAGGTTGTAACCCGACTCGCCGTGGATCGTGATGTCCAAACCTTCGGCTTCGGCTTCCGAGGAGACGCGGAGGCCAATCGTGCTCTTGATGATCTGAGCGATGATGAAGCTGCCAACGAAGCAGAACACTGCACAGACGACTACGGCGAACAACTGCTTGCCAGCTTGCTCCATGCCGCCCATAACCGGGCGTACCGCGAAGAAGCCGACGAGGACGGCGCCCAGCGCGCCACCGATGCCGTGCACGCCAAAGGCGTCGAGCGAGTCGTCATACTTGAAGACGTTCTTCAAGCGGCAACCGAAGTAGCAGACCCCGCCACCGAGGGTACCGATGACGATCGAGTGCCACGGAAGCACGTGACCGGCACAGGGGGTGATGACGACGAGACCAGCGACCATGCCCGAGGCGAAACCGAGGATCGTCGGCTTACCACCGTGCAGCCATTCAACCAGCATCCAAACGGTCGCAGCGGCAGCGGCGGCGGTCTGGGTGTTCACGAAGGCCAAGGCGGCAACACCACCGGCGACCGGGTGCTCACTACCACCAATAGCGACGGCCGAACCGGCGTTAAAGCCGAACCAACCGAACCACAGCAGGCCAGCGCCGATCAGCGTCAGACCCAGGCTGTGCGGGGGCATCGGCACACGGCCATAACCCGTGCGTGGCCCGAGGACCAGGCAGACCGCCAGGGCGCTGACACCACCGAGCACGTGCACAACCGTGCCACCGGCGAAGTCGAGCACACCCATCTGGAACAGCCAACCATTAACGTTCCACACCCAATGGGCGACCGGCAGATAGATCAGGGTCGACCAGAGGATGATGAAGAGGATCAACGGGCCGAAGCGCACTCGCTCGGCCAGCGCGCCGACGATCAGGGCTGGCGTGATGATTGCGAATTTACCCTGGAACATCACGAACACGAGTTCCGGGATGCCGGTGCTGACGGCGCCGACCGTGTCGCCCGAAGTCAGCGTGCTGTTCCAGTTGGTGGTGAGGGCGTTGAGGAACAACAAGCTCGGCTCGAATGCCAGCAGGCTGATGATGGTACCACCCGCTCCACCGTCCATGCTGCGCGAGATCAGCAGGTTGTCAGGGCTGACAACCGGGAACGCGACCGCGTAGCCGTAGACGACCCAGAGCAGGCCGACGATCCCGATGCAGACCATGACCATAAGGAACATGTTCAGCACGTTCTTGGCGCGGACCATGCCACCGTAGAACAACGCAAGGCCGGGCACCATGAACAGCACGAACGCCGTGGATGTGAGCATCCAGGCGGTCGAACCGGTGTCGATGCCGTTATAGAAGGCCGTCGGTATGGCGGGGGCAGCAGGTGCTTCCTCGACCATCGCAGCGGCGGTATCGGTGACGGTGACGGTAGGGGCCACCATCTCCTGGGCCGTGGTGATGCCACACCACGCCAAAACGAGTAATGCAGCAGCCGCGGTCATCGACCAGCGGCGCTTCCAACCCAATTCTTTCATACTGGCTCCTGTAGAGACGAAACCCCTGAATCCCCGATCTCATGGCCGGTTACGCGATGGGCACACCCCGATCGCAGTGCGCCCAAATCGGTCAATTCACGGGACCGTACTGATTTTCCCGACTGCTTTGCCGCTACCGCTCACGAAAGGAGCGAACACTACGGCGTTACGACGGGGCGAAAGCCTCATAACAAAGCCGATGCCACACCTGAAAACAAGCGCCTAAACCGGGTTAAACGCAGGCATTGCACATATCTACGCAGTTCCATCCCTATCCCTTGTGGCTTTTGCCTTGTTTTGCTCGCTTAAAAAGTGCGCACCGTTTTATACGCATCTCCCGCAATGCATGTTTTACGTGCGACTGTCGATCCTGAACGGCCATTCCTGCGGTCCATTTGTGATAAGGCCCTTTGGGCCCTAAAATGACCGACTCGACTTGTCACCGCTGTAGCCAGGAAATCATGCAGATTCGCAATTTTTCGATTATCGCCCACATTGACCACGGGAAATCCACTCTTTCCGACCGACTGTTAATGCGTTTTGGTGCCATTACCGAGCGTGAGGCCAAGAGCCAGATGCTCGACGACATGGACCTCGAGCGCGAGCGCGGTATCACCATCAAGGCGTCGGCGGTCACCGTGTTTCATGAACACAAGGGTGAGAAGTTCATGCTGAACTTCATCGATACGCCCGGCCATGTCGACTTCCACTACGAAGTCCAAAAGGCTCTCCAGGCGTGTGAAGGGGCCATCCTGGTGGTCGACAGCACGCAAGGGGTGCAGGCCCAGACCGTCGCCAACGCCTACGCCGCCGTTGAGGTGGGGCTCGACATCATCCCGGTCATCAACAAGATCGACCTGCCCGGCGCCAACCCGGTGCGGGTGGCTGAGGAAATCGAGCAGGTCCTGGGTTTCCCCGCCGAAGACGCGATCCTCGTGTCAGCCAAGACCGGACAGGGCATTGATGAACTCATCAGCAAGCTTTGCGACCAATTGCCACCCCCGACCGGCAATCCCAACGCGCCGCTGCGCGCCCTGATCTTCGACAGCATCTACGACGACTATCGTGGTGTGATCGTGTACGTCCGCGTCGTCGACGGGAAGCTGGAAAAGGGCCAGAAGATCCGCTTGATGGGGACCGAAAAGGAATACTTCATCACCGACGTCGGCAAGCTCGTCCCCCGGCCGTCGCGCGTCCCCGGCATCGGCACCGGTGAGGTCGGCTTCATCGTCGCTGCAATTAAGGATCTGCACGATGTGCGCATTGGTGATACCGTCACCGACGCCACCTCGCCCGCGCCCGCAGCGCTGCCCGGCTACAAACCGATCCAGCAGATGGTCTATTGCGATTTCTACCCCGGTGGTGAAACGCAGTACGACGAACTGCGCGACGCGATGGACCGGTTGCAGTTGAACGACTCATCCTTCACGTTCGAACCGGAAAGTTCCGACGCCCTGGGCTTCGGCTTTCGCTGTGGGTTTCTTGGGTTGCTCCATATGGAGATCATTCAGGAGCGGCTCGAGCGCGAGTTCCACATCGAGGTGATCCAGACCGCTCCAACCGTCACCTACGAGATCCTGCAGACCGACGGCACCGTCGTGAAGATCGACAGCCCCAGCGAACTGCCCAACCCGACGGTTGTGTCCGAGATTCGCGAGCCGTTCATTCAAATGAACCTCATCCTGCCCGCTGAGAACGTCGGCCTGCTCATGAAGCTCTGCGAAGAGCGCCGAGGCACCTACCGCAAGACCGAATACATCGGTGCCACCCGCGTCATGCTGCAGTACGAACTGCCGTTGGCCGAGGTCATCTACGACTTCTACGACCGCCTGAAAAGCGGAACGAAGGGTTACGGCACGATGGATTACGACGTCATCGGCTTCCGCGTCGGTGACCTGGTCAAGATGGACATCCTCGTCAACGGCGACCGCGTCGACGCGCTGTCCGTCATCGTCCACCGCGACCAGGCTGAAAAGCGCGGCCGCAACCTCCTGGTCCGCCTGAAAGAGGAAATCGACAAACACCTCTTCGAAATCCCCTTACAAGCCGCCATCGGTGGCAAGATCATCGCGCGCGAAACCATCAAGTCCGTAGGCAAAAACGTCACCGCCAAATGCTACGGCGGAGACGTGAGCCGCAAGCGCAAACTGCTGGATAAACAGAAGGAAGGTAAGAAGCGCATGAAGCGCGTGGGCAGCGTGGACATTCCGCAGGAGGCGTTTATGGCGATTCTGGAAAGTGGCGATTGATGCAGCCAGACGATCTACCCGACGACAAGCAGACCAACCCTACGGGATAAAAAATCGTTCACAATGACCCTCGCTAGCCAACTCATGACGGCTCGCGAATTGTTCAAGCTTCCGCCGGAGGGGCGGTGCGGGTTGGTCGAGGGGAAGTGCGTTCGTTGTCGGACTTGGCGATGGACCATGGGTTTGTGGTCATGAACGTGACTCTACTACTAGCCGAGCATGTAAGGGCTGGACGTCCTGGTTTGGTCATGACTGCGATACGGGTTTCGTGCTGACACGCAATCCCGATACGGTTCGCGAGGCTGACGTTTCGTTTATCCGTGCGTCACGCATTCCGGCGGTGGGACTTGCGAAGTCGTTCTGGATTGGTGCCCCCGATCTGGCGTTCGAGGCACTATCACCGGATGATCGACCGAGCCAGAGCGTCGGGTCTCAGAGCGTTCTTGACGTTACTATGGCGGCGAACGGATTCGCCGTTTGTTGTTTACAAATACCTAACATTTTGGTTGATTAATCCGCGACGGCGTGCTAGAGTGGTGTTGATGACGTACGCATCCACCGAGCGGCGGTGGGATGGACGGGCGTCGCGGGAAGGCTTGGTTTTACGGGGAGAAAAGTCCTATGGATCGCCGTCGTTTCATGTCGTTTCATGTCGTTTTCGGTCGTTTGCATGTCGGTTCCCTGTCGGTTCGCCGAGGATCGATTTTTCGTAAATGGTTGTAATTAATAGGGTTGTAAGATTAGACGGAGATGATTCTTTTTTTTCTGATAGAAGAGGGGGCCGGAAATGCTTGGGATTGCTTGGACGGCAGCACGAGGGGAGCTGGCTGATGTCTCGGGGAGCGGATGGGTCCAGACGCACGGGGGCGGCTCGGGATGATGCCGACGTCTGATAAGCCTGCGAATCGGACCTAACTTGCGCCCGAATCCTGCCGATAGACCTCCTAGAACGACGTATAGGAGCTAAACCATGCCGGGTATTCAGATTGGGCAGTTGTTGATCGAGCAGGGCGTGTTGACCCGTAAACAGGTTGACCATGTGCTGGCGATCCAGAAGCAGTCGCACCGCCCGTTCGGTGATTTGGCCGAGCGGTTGTTCGGGATCGATCCCAAGGCCGTCGAGGACGCCTGGGTCGAGCAGTACGTGCGCACTGCGGGTGTTGTCGACCTGGACGACCAGAAGGTCGAGACCGATTGTCTGCGTCTGCTCAACCGCAGGCAGGCCTGGCAGTTCCACACACTGCCCCTGCATCGCGAGCGTAACGACCTGCACGTAGCGACCAGCGCCGAGAACCTCGTGCGGGCGGTCAACTTCTCGGGCAAGAAGCTGGATGAACCGGTCTACTTCCTGATCGCCGAGCGCGAGCAGTTGAGGGATTTTCTGATGAAGCACTACCCGGTGCCGAACTTCATCGCACAGTACGCGGCGAGGATGTGACGCCGTAGGGTGGGCACTGCAGACCGTCGCTGTTTTTCCGAGCGATGCCAACGGTGGGCAGTGCCCACCCAACGGGTCAATCGACGACCCGCGCATCTTGTTGTGCGACCGTAGCAGTTGGCGGGACCATCACGCTCGCCTGCCCATCCGTGAACGCGACGGTCCAGCCCAACTCGACGAGCACGTTACGAAATGGGCTGGTCTTGGTGGGGATGATCGCTGCGTCGGCGTTGGCCTCTACCAACGTCTGTCGGCGGACGGTGTCGTTGCAGAAGTAGATGCCGCTCCAGAGGTCGATCGGGAACGCCGTCGTATTCCCGGTCATCAGCACCTTGTACTGCCCCGCGAGCCGCCACGCGAGGTAGCCACCCCACGAGTAGTCGTTGATGATGCGCTTGCTATGGGGTGTAACGCTCGTCTCCAGAAACGCCACCGCAGCGACGGGGTAACCGGCTTCGTGGCGGGTCATCCAGTCGTCCAGTAGCACGTCGCGCGGGGGAAGGGACGTCGCGACCCGTACACCGATGATGATCGCCAGGATCGCCATGACGGCCCGCAGTGCTGGGCGGGCCAGCACACCGTCCGACATCCCACCAATCGCCTGCGCGAACAGTGGCGCGACCATGATCGCAAAGACCGGCGACATGCGACCCATCTTCAAGAGCAGAAAGGAGGCCAGCGCCAACGTGAGCCAGTCACTAACCCGCAAAAGCCGCCGATTCGCAACGATCGCAGCGACCATCGCCAGCACGATCGCCAGCGCGACGTATCCCATGGTGCCGAGGTAGAACGGCCTAAACTCCTGCACCATGCCACTGGCGACGATCGGGTCGGTGAACTGGTATTGAAGCAGAGACTCGATCGCGCCCGGCAGCATGGGCGTCGCGAGACAAGCCAGTGATGCACCGGCGGCCAGCGCGAACGATCGCTTGAGTCGGTGGGTTGCGTCGACCTTCATCTCATCCGTCGCCCGCCAACGTTCGACGAGCGACCCAGTAAACAAGGCCCCCATCCAACCTGCGATCAGGATCGCAAAAAGATGCACGTTCACGAGTACAACGGTCAACGGAATGACGAGCCAGACGGCGCGCGTCGTCTCCCCACGAGCGCGGTCGCGATAGATCAGTCCCGCGATGGCGGCCATCAGCACGAATGCCATCGTCACAGGGCGAAAGCTCAGGAACGGCAATGTCAGGAACGTCGCCGCTGCCGTCGCGACGGCGACGCCGAAGAGCGCGGGCGCAGGGACCTCAACGCCGTTCTGTGTGCCACAGGCGGCTTGCCCGGTTGCGTTCTCTCTTTGAGAAAGAGCACGGGCGGGCAAGTTGCCCGTGGCACGGGACGTTCCGAACTGTGCGGCCCGACAGGCCCACGCCGTCACACCGACGATCGCCACGCTCAGGACGGCGTACGTGATCACACCCGCACGGTGCCCACCGGTGTCCCAGATCAGCTTCATCCCCAGCTCGGCCAGCCACGAGTAGGGCGTCCACGGTTGGCTCTTGGACATGTAGGACGTCTGGTCGACGATGGGTTGAATGCCGTCTCGCCACAGGTGATCGGCGGCGATCAGGTGCAGGAACAGGTCCGGATCGACCGGTCCATACAACACCGCCTTGGCGGCAGCAACGAGCGCGACGATCGTGATCAACAGGACGAAACCGACCCGCACATCAGGCTTGGGAGCAAGGGAGGCAGACATGACAAGGTTATCGGCAAGATGCCACGAAACGGACGAACCGTGGTGGCGCGATGGTTATCGGTCCAAGCCGAGAGAAGCGAACATCGCTTTGGCTTTTACCAGGGTTTCTTCGTACTCCGCAGCGGGATCGGAGTCGGCGACGATGCCACCACCCACGGGGACATGAACGAGACCGTTCTTGATGACCATGGTGCGGATCGCGACGTTGAACGCCATCGACCCGTCGGCTGCGAGGTACCCGATCGCCCCGCAGTACGGACCCCGGCGAACGGGTTCGAGTTCGTCGATGATCTGCATCGCGCGGATCTTGGGCGCGCCGGTCACACTGCCACTCGGGAACGTCGCCCGCAGCAGGTTGATGAACGAGACGTCACCGCGAAGCCGGCCCTCGATTGTCGCGACACCGTGAAACACTGTCGGGTGCCGCTCGATCGTGCGTGGCTCGGTCACGCGAACCGAACCGATCTCGCAGACGCGACCGAGGTCGTTGCGTTCCAGGTCGACGATCATGTTGAGTTCTGCAGCGTCCTTGGCCGAGTCGCGGAGCGCGGTGTCCATGCCATCACCGATCGGCCGGGTGCCTTTGATCGGTCGGGTGACGACCCGGCGATCCGCATCGACCGACAGGAACAGTTCGGGCGAGTTGCTGATGACCGCGTAGTCACCGTAGTTCAGAAACGCGCCGTACGCCGCAGGGTAGTCGCGGCTCAAGCGGTAGTAGATGTCGGCAGCGGGCTCTCGCAGGCCGACCGTGAACCGTTGCGACAGATTCACCTGGAACACGTCACCGGAGCGGATGTAATCGATGACCCGCTGCACCGCGGTCTCGTATGCCGCTTGCGTAAATCCACTGGCCAGCGACACGTCCCTCGTCGCATGCTGTGGTTCGGGAAAGTTCGTCCGCTCGAAGGTAGGCACGCAATAGTGGAAGTGGAACAACGGAAGCTGAAGGTCATCGGTCGCTGCGCTCGGAAGCGTCGGTTCAAACAACCGACCCAGGTCGTAATTCAGGTGACCGATCCAACGACCACCCTTGATCTGGAACTGGTGGCTCATCCAGTCGAGCGCTTCGAGCGGGTCGGTCCAGCGCTTGAAGACCGTGCCACCGGCGATCGTCGTCGCGACAACCTCCCGACCGGTGGCGTCGCAGCGCAGCGAAAGGCGAGGTTGAACGAACCCGCTCGCCCACCGACTGCCGCGGGCGATTTGTTCCGGCGTCGTCGAGAGGTTGATGCGCGGCTGGGGCGCCGTCATCGAGCTCGAGGTGTTGTGACGCTCGCTGGTCATTGCTGCCTTGATCGCTTTGCAAGAATCGTCCTGACCTCTTGTTTTGCCCCGTTGGGAGAACGTAAGCATCGCGATTCATCTGAATCGGCGCCGGGAGGATACCACATGACGCGACCACCCCGTACAATCCCGCCGCTCATGCACCGGCACGTTCCTAATGCGCTCACTGGCCTTCGCCTCGTCCTAGCGGCGGGGTTCTTTGGGCTGTTGAGCTTTTACCAGTACGAAGGCCGCGGTGACCCGTGGTTGCTCAGCACCGCGTTCATCGTTTACGTCGTCGCGCTCGTGACCGATTTCCTCGACGGCTACCTGGCGAGAAAGTGGAACGTGGGTAGCGCGTTCGGGCGAGTGGTCGACCCGTTTGCGGACAAGATCCTCGTGCTGGGCGCGTTCATCTTCTTTGCAGGTAAAAACTTCATCATCCCCGACCGGCCGGGTGAGGAACATTCGTTTGTCGTGAAGACCGTCACTGGTGTGGCTCCCTTCATGGTCGTGCTGATGCTGGCGCGCGAACTGCTCGTGACGAGCCTTCGCGGCATGATCGAAAGTGCCGGGGGTGACTTCGGGGCGGCGTGGGTGGGCAAGTTCAAGATGGCGTTTCAGTCGGGGACCGTGCTGGCGATCCTCGTCTACGTGACAGCGCTGCCTTGGCTGATCAGTCATGGTTACTTCAACATCGAGTTTACCGCCCGGGTGCTGCGCGACGTTGGGATATGGGGCACCGTTCTCATCACCTGTTACAGCGGATTGCATTATGTGCGGCAGGCAGTACGAACCTACCGACAAACCTTGGTTGAGGGATCCAAACAGTAACCCCCTACGGCCATGGCCGTGCTTTTGGCGGAACGACGCACTGTGAACGACTACCTTATCTCTATCATCCTCGGAATCGTCGAAGGGTTGACGGAATTCCTACCCGTCAGCTCGACCGCCCACCTGCGGTTGGTCGAAGGGCTGCTGGGCGTGTCGCTCACCGATCCGTACTGGAAGATGTACTCGGTTGTGATCCAGCTTGGCGCCGTACTGAGCGTCTTCGTCTACTTCCGAAATCGCATCTCACAGTTTATCCGGACTTTCCCTGAAGGGACGACGGGAGATCGCACCTGGCTGACACATCCACTGACGCTGGCGTTCGGGGCGTGCGTTGTCACGGCCGGGCCGGCATATCTGATGGACAAGAAGATCGGTGAGAACCTTGAGAGCCTGCTCATCATCGGTTGGGCGCTGTTGATCGGTGGCGTCGTCATGTGGGTGGTCGATTGGTACTTCACCAAACCGCGGATCTTCGAGATGGATCGGATGACCTGGCCACAGGCGCTGTGGATCGGGGCGGCGCAGATCCTCGCTGCGGCGTTCCCGGGAACCAGTCGGTCGATGGCGACCATCGCCGCGGGGCAGATGATGGGACTCAGCCGGTCGGCAGCGCTGGAGTTCTCCTTCTTCCTGTCGATCCCGATCATGGTTGGCGCGACGGGGTTGAAGTTGACGCAAGCCATCATGGGCAAGGCCTCGCGCGGTGGGGAAGAGCTGGTCATGACGGGTCATCGATGGGGAGTGCTCGCGGTCGGGTTCGTCGTCTCGTTCTTCGTCGCTTGGGCGGTCATCGCGTGGTTCATGGCGTGGGTGCGACAACGTGGGTTCACACCGTTCGCTATTTACCGGATTGTGCTTGGTATCGTCGTGCTGATTTGGGCAGGATATGCGGGACATGAGGATTGAGGGCTTAGCCTCTTTCTTAATGAACGAAGGTGAACTTCCACGCTGGAAACCTGGTTCACCATTTCTTCTCGCTGCAGCATTGGACGATCGTCATTGACTGCGTATAGTTGGCTGGGCACTTCGTGGGGAACGTCGCATGGTTCTACACATCCTCCGAGCCTTGTTCATCCTCGTCATCTTTGGCGTGGGGATGTTCTTCCTTCAGCAAAGCGGCTTTCAGCTTGGTAGCGACGGGGAATGGAACTGGTTGATCCCTGCTACCACACTCGTGGTGGGCGTCTTCTTCGTCTGCATCGACATTCTTTCACCGCGCCAGAAACTGGCTGTCTTTTCGGGCACTTTTTTCGGCCTGGTGGTTGGTTTGGTGCTCGCTTACGCGCTGAGCTTCGTCGTCCAGTTGCTGGTCGACCAGTACCTGCCGCAACGGTTGAACGATCAGCGGAATGTGCTGGTGCAGTTCTTCAACCTCGTCGTGGGCGCGACGACCTCTTACCTGGCCATCAGCTTCATCCTGCAGACAAAGGACGACTTCCGGTTCATCATCCCGTTCGTTGAATTCTCGAAACAGACGAAAGGGGCCAGACCGATCTTGCTCGATACCAGCATGCTGATCGACGGGCGAATCGGGGACATCTGCGCGACCGGTATTATTGAAAGTCAGCTCATCGTTCCGCGCTTCGTCCTGCTCGAACTGCAACAGGTCGCCGACAGCGCCGACAAGCTCAAACGCAATCGCGGCCGGCGCGGGCTCGACGTGCTGGCGAAGCTGCAAAACAACATCCGGGTCTCGGTGATCCTGTACGATTCATCCGCCCGTGAAGAGGACAAAGACGCTGCGGTCGACACAAAATTGCTCAACCTTGCGAAAGATTTGAATGCCCGTGTGCTCACGAACGATTTCAACCTGAACAAGGTCGCGCAGTTGCGCGGGGTTGATGTTATCAATATTAATGAGCTGACCAATGCCTTGAAGCCCGTCGTGTTACCGGGTGAGAAAATGATTGTCCGGGTCGTCAAGGCCGGTGAAGAGGCGGGGCAGGGTGTTGGCTACCTGGATGACGGCACCATGGTTGTCATCGAGCAGGCCCGCAACTTCGTCAACGACGAGGTCGAGATCGTCGTGACCAGCGCCTTGCAGACCAGCGCTGGAAAGATGATTTTCGGCCGACTGAACGACGCTGCGGCATCGCGAAACAAGCCACCGCAACAAGGCCGTATCGAGCAGCGACCGAATCCAACGGCGCGATCCTGATTTCCGCGATTGCTGCATTCGGCTCGATCGGTTAATCGATGCCGCATGCGTTATCGAACTTCGTTTGTTTTTCTCTCCGCATTCCTCCTCAGCGGCATTGCCCATGCCGACGAAGTCGTTTTCAGGAACGGTGATCGGCTGACGGGAACTGTTACCAGCGCATCGGGTGGCAAGTTGACCATCAAGACCAGCATGGCTGGTGACGTTACGGCACCACTAACGAACATCGAGTCGTTTCGCACGAACGAGCCGATCACGATTCGTCTGGTTGACGGCACGACAGTCAGGCAAAAGGTAGAACCCGCAGAAGCAGGAAGTGTTCGCACAACGCGAGGCGCACTGGGCCCACAGACGATCGAGTTCGCGAAGATCGACGCAATCAATCCCACGGGACCGAAATGGACCGGTTCCGTCCGCGCGGCGGCTGAGCTGAATCGGGGAAACACCTACACCGATGGCGTTCAACTAAGGGCCGACGCCCAGCGGCGAGGAATTGATGATCGCATTGAACTCGGCGCCGGCTACAGCTTTGGGCGCGAAAGAAGCACTGATACAGGCGAGAAAAACACCACCGAAGATAACTGGTTTACCAAGGGAAAGTACGACTATTTTCTAAGCAGAAAACTGTACTTGTTCGCGCTAATGACAATCGAGAAGGACAGAATCGCCAACCTCGATATCCGTGTGTCACCAAACGTCGGTGTGGGTTATCAATGGTACGAGCGTCCTGACTTCAACCTCCGCACGGAGCTTGGTGGTGGCTGGGTCTACGAGGACTACGAGGATGGCGGGGATGACGAGCATTTCAGCGCCAGGGCTGCGTACCATGTCGACCGACTGCTCACCGATCGACTGCGGGTTTTCCACGATCTGGAATACATTCCAAGCGTGGAGGACATCGAGGATTTCAACGTGAACGCCGACCTCGGACTGCGGCTTGATATCACCAAGCGGTTCTTCACTGAGTTTCGGGTCGAGTGGCAGTACGATTCCACACCCGCGCCCGATGCGGGAAAGAATGATACGAAGTACCTGACCACTATCGGCTGGCAATTTTGAGATAGCGTCACACGTTGGCATCTCCAATCTGGAGCCATCTCGCCGACGGTCCGCTGCACGAATTTTGGGCGCGCGAACCGGATTCGGGCTTACGTGCCTCAGAAGTGCGCGCTGTCAACTGCAATATTTTACTGCCAAGCATGTTGCACGGGATTTGCTCTGCTTTTCTCCAGCGGCAAAGCGTCGGTTCTGCTCGCGGTCGGAATGCGAGCTTGATTGAGGGCTGACGCGTGTGTCTTACGCGTCAAATCTGACGAATTTTAAGCAGCAGCAAGTTCTGAAGCCGAATTTCGAGAACTCGGACAGTCTAACAAACCCTTACCGATTCGGCCGGTGCAGAAATGGATAGCGGACCCTTATGGCAAAGTACAAATTGGAGTACATCTGGCTCGACGGCCACAAGCCCACGCCCAGCCTTCGTGGCAAAACCCTGGTGAAGGATTTCGACTCCTTCCCGTCGCTCGAACAACTGCCACTTTGGGGTTTCGATGGTAGCTCGACGCAACAAGCCGAAGGACACAACTCCGACTGCGTGCTAAAGCCGGTTGCGCTGTACCCGGACCCCAAGGTCCCCAACGGTGTGATCGTGATGAACGAGGTGTTGCTCCCGGACGGTACGCCGCACCCGACCAACGCACGCGCGACGATCCTCCATGACTCGGGCACCTGGTTCGGTTTCGAGCCGGAATACTTCCTATACAAGAACGGCCAGCTCCTCGGCTTCCCGGCCGAAGGGTTCCCGGCTGAGGGCCAGGGTCGCTATTACTGCGGGGTGGGCTATACGCTGATGGGCGGCATCGCCCCACGCTGGGCAAGCTCATTGCAGAGGCGATGGAGTTAAAAACCAACGCCAGCTCGAATGCAGGCGACTACCCAAATCAACGCTGACGACCGCATCGTCGCCAGCAATTTGAAACCGAATTTGCCGAGCGGCCTAAGCGTTTTTCCCGAGTTTCGGGCACTTTGACACCGGTTGACCGGTCGCAGAGAATGGCCATTCTACCGGTCGCTGCTGGCACCATCGGCCGGATAGTGATTTCGCAAAACACCCATCAAGGAGAAGGTAATGTCCACCGTACGCCAAGACGCGATCAGCAGCATCGCGACGGCCAAGCACGTGCTCAACCGCGTCGATTTCCGCAAAACGCACATCAAGGACCTGTTCGGCGCGAACGTCTTTAACGAAGAGACCCAGCGTGCGCGTCTGCCCAAGCCGATCTTCAAAGCATTGCAGAAGACGATCAAGCACGGTGCCCCGCTCGACCCGACAATCGCCGACGCCGTCGCCAGCGCGATGAAGGACTGGGCGATGGAAAAGGGCGCGACCCACTACACGCACTTGTTCCAACCCATGACCGGCATCACCGCCGAGAAGCACGACAGTTTCATCGCGCCCGATGGCGTGGGTGGAGCGGTCGCTGAGTTCAGCGGTAAGGAATTGATCAAGGGTGAGCCCGACGCGTCGTCGTTCCCCTCGGGTGGCCTTCGCGCCACGTTCGAGGCCCGTGGCTACACCGCGTGGGACCCGACCTCGCCAGCCTACATCCAGGAAGCACCCAACGGTTCGACGCTCGTCATCCCGACTGCCTTCCTCTCGTGGACCGGTGAGTCGCTCGACAAGAAGACGCCTCTGCTCAAGTCGATGGACGCCCTGAGTGTCCAAGCGATGCGCGTGCTGAAGCTGTTCGGCAAGGATGCCCAGCGAGTCATCACGACGGTCGGCCCGGAGCAGGAATACTTCCTGATCGACAAGAGCTTTTACCTGCTGCGCCCCGACCTCATCGCCGGGGGTCGCACGCTGTTTGGTGCGCCACCACCAAAGGGTCAGGAACTGGAAGACCAGTATTTTGGCACGATCCCCGAGCGCGTCCTGGCATTCATGGCCGATGCGGAGACGGAACTGTTCAAGTTCGGTGTGCCCGTCAAGACGCGCCACAACGAGGTGGCACCGAGTCAGTACGAGATCGCGCCGATCTACGAGAACAGCAATCTCGCGACCGACCACCAGAATCTGACGCAGGAAGTGCTGCGTAAGACGGCTGACAAGTACGGTATGGTCTGCCTGCTTCACGAAAAGCCGTTTGCCGGCATCAATGGCAGTGGCAAGCACAACAATTTCTCGATGAGCACGGACAGTGAGAACCTGCTCGAACCGGGCAACACCCCACACGACAACGCGCAATTCCTCGTCTTCACGACCGCCGTCATCCGCGCCGTCGCCAAGTACAGCCGCATCCTGCGTCTGTCGATCGCGTCTGCCCACAATGACCACCGCCTGGGCGCCAACGAAGCCCCACCGGCGATCATCTCGATCTTCCTGGGTGACCAGCTCAACGACGTCATCGAGCAGATCGAAAAAGGTGGCGCCAAGACCAGCAAGCAAGGAGGCATGTTCCAGACGGGCGTCAGCGTGCTACCGGCGCTGCCGAAAGAGGCCGGTGACCGCAACCGCACGTCACCGTTCGCTTTCACGGGCAACAAGTTCGAGTTCCGCGCCGTCGGTTCCTCGGCCAACATCGCCGGTGCCAACACGGTGCTGAATTCGATCGTCGCCGAGTCGCTGGACTTCATCGCCACGGAGCTTGAAAAGAGCATTAAGGGTGGCAAGAGTCTCGCCGACGCAACTCAGGCGCTGCTGCCGGGCATCATCAAGGAGAGCAAGAAGGTCGTGTTCAACGGCAACGGTTATTCGGAAGAATGGCACAAGGAAGCCGAGAAGCGCGGCCTGCCCAACCTGAAGAACACTGTTGATGCCTTGCCGGTGATGATCGAGCCCGAAACCATCGCGTTGTTCGAGAAGTACAAGGTGTACTCGAAGCGCGAACTGGAAAGCCGCTATGTCATCCTCTCCGAAGCCTATGTGAAAGCGCTGATGATCGAAGGCAAGACCGCGCTGACCATGGCCAAGACCATGATCCTGCCGGCTGCGTTGCGATACCAGAAGGAAGTCGGTGAAAGCATCGCCGCCGCCAAGAACGCCGGCGCAAGCAGCGCGGCGGGATTGGAAATGTTCGGCACGCTCGTCAGCACGATCAACGAGTTTACCGCGGCGGTTAAGGTGCTGGAGAAGGCCGTCAACCACCACGTCGACGGCGAGGCCTACGACCACGCCAAACACGCCCGTGAGCACATCTTCACCGCGCTCATCGCCGTCCGTGAGCCCGCCGACAAACTGGAAGGCATCGTCGCCGACGACCTCTGGCCGTTGCCGACGTATCGTGAAATGCTGTTCATTAAGTAAGCCGGGTCTCGGTTTACCACAATGTGTAGTCTGAAAATGGAAACGCCCCGATGCTGTGAAGCATCGGGGCGTTTTCATTTAACCCCGTACCACGGGCGGCCCGCCCGTGCTTTGATTTTTGTTTAAGACAAGACATGGGCGGGCCGCCCATGGTACGGCAGAGTGGGCTACCGCGCCGCCATGACCTTCAGGCTGCGGGTCTTCTTGCGGGGGACCTCAGCGACGAGGTCGTAGTTCTGGAAGTCTGTGACCTGCACGTTCACCAGTTGCCCGGGATGCAGGTCGGTGCCGTTGCCGTCGACGAAGACGCAACTGTCGATGTCCGGTGCCTGACTGCGGCTGCGGGCGACGAAGCCATCTTCCGCATCACGACCGGCGGGGCGTTCGATCAGCACGTCGATCGTCTGACCAATCATCGCTTCGCTTTTGGCGAACGCGACGTCCTGTTGCGCCAGCATCAGTTCCTCGACGCGGGCTTGTTTCACTTCCTCCGGCAGTTGGCCATCCATCTTCGCCATCGGTGTGCCGGGCTCGGCGCTGTAGGGGAAGACGCCCATCATGTCGAAGCCGAAGTCTTTGACGAATTTCACGAGCTCGTCGTGCTGAGCATCGGTCTCTCCTGGCGCTCCAGCGATGAACGTCGTTCGGATCGCCATGCCGGGGATCTTGCGAAGCTTGCCGAGCAGCGTTTCGATCTGGTTGCGGGACACACGCCGCTTCATTTTCGTCAGCACTTCGTCGTTGATGTGCTGCAGTGGCATGTCGATGTATTTCACGATGCGATCACTGGCAGCGATCGTTGCGATCATCTCGTCGGTGAAGCAGCTCGGGTAGGCGTACATCAAACGCAGCCAATGCACGTCCTTCAACTGCCTGTCGAGCGTGCGCAGCAATCCCGAGAGGCCAGCGGCGTACTGAATGTCCGTGCCGAAGCTGGTCGTATCCTGGCCGATCAGGTTCAACTCAACCGCACCGTCGGCAGCGAGTTCCTTGGCTTCCAGCAGCACCTGCTCGACTGGCTTGCTGCGCATCAACCCGCGAATACTCGGGATCGTGCAGAAGCTGCAACCCTGATTGCACCCTTCACTAATGCGCAGATACGCGTAATGGCGGGGCGTGAGGCGCAGACGCGCGCTGTCATTCTCAAACACGGGCAGGCGGTTCGTCTTGGTCTCAGGACCTGTGGACAGGATGCCGGCCTGCGTCGCCAGCTCGCGCGACAGGTCATGATACTTGCCGAGGAAGTGCCCGTGTTCCTGTCGTGGATTAGACGCGCCGCGCACAGCCTCGACGATGTGCTCACGATCGAACACGCCTACCAGCCGGTCGACTTCCGGAACGTCGTTCAGCAACTTGGTCTTGTGCCGTTGGACCAGGCACCCTGCGACGACAACGCGTTTGACCTTGCCGGCCTTCTTGAGCGCGATCGCGTCGCGAATCTCGCGCAGCGACTCGTCTTTGCTCGCTTCCAGGAACCCGCAGGTGTTGATGACGATGGCATCGGCGCACGATGCGTCCGAGGTGACCATGATCCCGTCCCCGGCGAGCAGTCCGAGCATGCGCTCACTGTCGACGAGGTTTTTCGGACAGCCCAGGCTGACGAAAGCGACCGACTGAATCTCAGGTTTTGCGGGCCGCTTGGCCATTCAGAGCGCTCCAACGGGAAAAGGGCCGGATCATAACGACCTCGCCGGGCAACGACCAGCACAATCGACCAACGGTGCCAGCCGGACGCGAATCGTAACTCGCGCCATCACCCTCGGTTGTACGATGTCCCGTAAACAATCCTAACTATGCGCACCGATTGTGCAAGGTTCGGGCAAACCCGAATATTCTGCCTAACGTGTTGACGCTGTTGGCTTTATGGCCGTCTATTTGCATGAAGAGAGCAACCCTGATATGCTGTTTTCATGCCAATTCGAGCAAAGGCGCGTCAAAGCACGCGTCGACGGACTACGGTCATTTCATCCCGTCCCAAAACCGGAAAGCGCACGCTTCGCAGCGATGTGAACAACCGGCTTCACGACGTAAAGGTCCGGGCAATGGACATGAAACCCGCCGCTTCGTCGGGTGCCTCAAGCTATACCAAAGCCCTTCGCTATCTCGCCACACTGGCCGATTTCGAAAAGATGCGGATCGTGCGCTACACGCCGCAGAATTTCGACCTCGATCGTATGCGCGGTTTGCTCAAGAAGATTGGCAACCCGCACGATCAGTTCCGCAGTGTTCACGTTGCCGGAACTAAAGGCAAGGGAAGCACTTGCACGATGGTCGCAGCCATGCTGCAAGCGACCGGGTACAAGGTCGGTCTGTACACAAGCCCGCACCTGGTCGACATTCGCGAGCGTTTTGTCATCAATGGTGAAATGATTCCGCAAGCCGACTTTGCCCGGCTGGTGCGGCTGGTCGAACCGTTCGTCGCCAAGATCAAACCGTCCCCCAGCTACTTCGACGTTCTGACTGCGGTCGCGTTTAAGTGGTTCGCTGAGCAGAAGGTCGAGATCGCGGTCGTTGAGACCGGTCTCGGGGGCCGTCTGGACAGCACGAACGTCATCAAGCCGGAAGTGACCGCGATCACCAGCATCAGCAAGGACCACATGGCCCAACTGGGTCACACGCTTGCCAAGATTGCCGAGGAAAAGGCCGGTATTTTCAAGGCGGGCGTCCCGGCCGTCACGGTCCAGCAGGACCCGGAGGTCGAGCGCGTGATGAAGGCGGCTGCCGACAGGGTCGGCGCGCCGTTCGACATCGCTGGCAAATCCATCGAGTTCAGCTATCGCTTTGAATCCAGCCGCCTGCACGGTCCGCACAACCGGGTCTGCCTGACGACTCCACAGAGCAAGTTCGAACACTTGGCCGTCCCGCTCGTCGGTGAACACCAGGCCATCAACCTCGGTTTGGCGTTGTCGATTATCGACCGTCTGAAGACCCGTGGCATCGCGATTAATGACAGCCGGGCGATTGAAGGGCTTGCGAAGGTCCAACTGCCCGGCCGGATGGAAATGCTGAGTCAGGCCCCGCGGGTCATCGTCGACGGCGCTCACAACGCCGCCAGCCTCGATGCCCTGATGAAGGCGATCGGCCAGCATATTCCGTACGACAGCATGGTCGTCATCTTCGGTTGCTGCAGTGACAAAGACGTCCCTGGGATGCTCGAACGCATCACCAGTGGCGCCGACAAGGTCATTTTCACCGCCGTCGACAATATCCGCACCGCCAACCCCCACGAGCTGGCGGCCCGTTACGTCGAACTCTACGGAAAAATGGCCCAGGTCGCGGGTTCATTGGAAGAGGCCCTGGGCATTGCCAACCGCGCAGTGACCAAGGAAGACCTCATCACAATCACCGGTAGCTTCTATCTCGTCGGTGAAGCAAAGAAGTATTTCACTTCCAAGAATGCCGGCCAGTCGATGCCGTATTCACCGTTGACGAAGATGTAGCGTTATTTCTCTTAAAATCTGTATCCAACAAAGCGTGGCGCCTCCTGGCGTCACGCTTTTTCTTTGAGCATGCTTCGTGTCCTACGACCTCGCGCACGAAAAAGGACGCGAACCGATGGCTCGCGTCCCTGTTGCATTTTTGATTTCTCAGAACCGTCCGGCTCGCCTTAGGCGACCGAAACCTGCACGTAATCTTCCACGCTCGCCAGATCCTTGATGCTCTGGGGGGTGGCCTTGATCGTGGCAGCGGCCCCTTGAACCAGGTTCGGGTGAACCTTATTGGGGAGCTTGGTCCAGATCTGCCCACCGCGACGCTTGGGCAGGGGCTTGAAGTTCGCGCTGCGGACTTCAATGGGCCGATAAACGGCCTTGTCCTGCATAAACAACCGCTCGAGCGTCTTACGCGACGCCTCGCGGCGAACGTGCTTCTTAATCGTGATGCGGACCGTCTGGCCCGTTTTTGCTGCAATTGCCATAAATCTACTCCAACCGAATGAGGGGGAAAGTATATCGACCGCTGCGGAAACGGCAAGGGGAAGCGATCTAAAGCCGGAAAATACGGTAACGCAGAGGCGCTTAGGGGAGACGCAGAGGTACGCAGAGAAGTTGGGAAAACTGGCTTCGTTTCGTTCTGTTTTTTAACATTTCATGGGTTATCCCCGTGTTTCGCTGCGTCGCCCTCGCGTCTCTGCGGTGAATCCGAATGAGTAAAGCTTGTTTGAACTCGTCATCCGGCGTACCAGTATGACCCACATGATCCGCCCGTTGACCATTGGCAACCTCAAACTTGCGACGAACCTGCTGCTTGCTCCCATCGCGGGGTATTGCGACTTGGGGTTCAGGCTCGTCGCGCGGTCGTGCGGTGGGGTGGGGATGGCGTCGACCGATTTGCTCTGCCCAGCGGGTGTGCTGCGCGAAAACTACAAGTCGATGATTCTCGCGGCCACGTCGCCGTTGGATTCACCGTTATGCATGCAGCTATACGGTGCCGACGCGGACATGCTCGCCGACGCCGCTCGCTGGGCCGAGGACCGCGGAGCGCATGTCGTCGACATCAACATGGGCTGCCCGGTCGACAAGATCACCAAGTTCTATGGTGGCAGCAAGCTGCTCTGCGACGTCGACAGCACCCTGAAGCTTGTCGAAAAGGTGAAATCCGCGCTGCGGCAAACACCTTTGACCTGCAAGTTGCGACTGGGCTGGGACGACACCTGCATCGTCGCGCCGCGCCTGGCGCGTCAACTGGAAGACGCCGGTGTGTCGCTCGTCACCATCCATGGTCGTACAACCGAAATGCGCTTCAGCGGCAAGGCAAGGTTGGACGGCATCGCCGAGGTGGCCGCTGCGGTGAAGCACATTCCGGTGGTTGGAAATGGTGACATCTGTTCACCAAAGGATGCCGCGCACATGATCGCGTACACCAAGTGCGCCGGTGTGATGATCGGCCGGGCGGCGCTGTCCCAACCGTGGATCTTCCGTGACACCTGGAGCTATCTGACCACCGGGGTCATCCCCGAGCCACTGACGATCGACGAGAAAGCGCAACTGATGCGCGACCACTTCCGTGTCTACATGGAACATCGCAGTGAACGCGCCGCCGTCGTCGAGTTCCGCAAGCGCGTCAGTTGGTACGCCAAGCAGATGCACCCCTGCTGGCCACTGAAGGACGAGATGCGCACGATCAACACCGCTGCCGAGTTCTATGGTGTGGTCGATCGCTTTGTTGAATGGCGTCACTGGTACGACGAAGGTGAACGCATCGGTCGCCGGATGGGGACGGCGCATATGGCGTGCGACTGAACGCATCGGCACGTTGTCGGGGATTATTACCGCTGCCAGTCATCCCGAGATGAGCGGAAGCGACCCGAGGGATCTCGACTGCGTGGGCGATTCTGCCACATCGAGATCCCTCAAGTCGCTACCGCTCCCTTCGGGATGACATGCGCATGATCGGAGCTATACGGTCTGGCGATACGCCATTGCCCGGTGTGCGGCGGCGATTAACCCCTCAACGCCTCATCGACGACTTTCTGCACCGCAGCGATCTTAGCGAGCGCCACCTCTCTCGTCGGGGCCTCGGCGATGATGCGCATGATCGGTTCTGTGTTGCTCGCCCGGGCGTGGACCCAGGCATCGGGCCAGTCAATGCGAATGCCGTCTTGAACATCGACTTTCTCACTGACGAAGGCCTTTTTCACGGCCTCAACCGCCCGGGTGGCATCTTCGCGGCGGCAATCGAATTTGTGTTTGACGATCTCATAGCGTGGCGTCTCGGCGACCAGCCCGCTGACCGTCTTGCCGCTGCGGGCCATCAGGCCCAGTACGTACGCGATACCCACCAGGCTGTCGCGACCCCCGACGATACGCGGATCGATCACGCCGCCGTTGCCTTCGCCACCGATGACGGCGTTGTGTTCCTTAATCGCGACGATGACGTTGGCCTCACCCACCGGTGTGCGGATGACCCGACCTCCCGCAGCGGCTGCGATGTCGTCGAGCATGCGGCTGGTCGAAAGGTTCGTCACCGCTATACCACCGGGGCGTGTCGCAAGGATGTACTTCGTCGCCAGCGCCAGGCTGTATTCTTCACCGATGTACTTTCCATTCTCGTCGACGATGGCCAGGCGATCGGCATCGGGGTCCTGCGCGAAGCCGACGTCGGCCTTGTGCTTGCGGACGGCTTCAGCGAGGCCGACGAGGTTCTTTTCGGTCGGCTCGGGCTCGTGCGGAAATTGCCCATTGGGGGTCGCGTGCAGGTGGACCAACTGACACCCCAGCTTGTTCAGCAGCGTCGCCGTCGCGACGCAACCGGCGCCGTTGACGCTGTCGAGAACGACCTTGAACCGCTTGGTGCTGATGCCGAGAACATCGACGTGCTCCAGAACGCGCTTCACGTGCAGCGCATGGGTGTCACCGTTCCTGGTGGGTGGAATAAGGCTCTGCACGCGCACGTTGTTTGTTTCACCGGCATCATAGATCGCCTTGATCTTCCCAGCGTCGGCGGGCGGTGGGGCGACACCCTCAGCGTTCAGGAACTTCAGGCCGTTCCACTCGATCGGGTTGTGCGACGCGGTGATGACGATCGCGGCGTCGGCACCGAGGTGCTTGGCCATCATCGCAACGCCGGGTGTGGTCACGATGTCCAGGTCGATCAACTCGCACCCTGCAGAAACCAGCGCGGCGGCGGCGGCGTCGCGCACCCAGAAACCACTGGGCCGACTGTCCCGGCCGATCACGATCTTCGGCGCCTTGCCAACGGGCACGTGGGTCTTCACCCACACCGCAAACGCCGCGGCCATTCGGCCGACGACCTCGGGCGTCAAGGTGCCACCGATCGTCCCGCGCATGCCCGATACACCGATCATCAATGCTTCCATGCGTCTCCAAATGCTGTTCGAGTTCCCCCTGTATTATGGATTTGCCGCCGCGTCCGGCAAGGCGTATCGTTTGGGGAAGTAGGCAGTAGGCGGTAGGCAGAGACGTAGCACTGCCTACTGCCTACTGTCTACTGAAACACTTATGGACCGCCAGGAACTTAACATTCGTCTTCCTCAGCTTGTCGACAAGATCGTCGAATCGGCGCGCACTCAGCCGGGCATGACGCACTTGGACCGTGTTCTGCTACCGCACCGCGACTCGATCATCGAGATGGTCACCAAGCTGCGCGAACTGGTCTTCCCGGGCTATTTCGGCAAGCAGGGGCTGACGGCCGAGAATGTGCAGTTCCGCCTTGGCGAACTGACCGTCGAAATTGCCGACATCCTCTACGAACAAATCCGCCGATGCCTGCGCTACCGCAAGCGAATCCCGGATGGCGCGATGGACGACGAGTGCCGCGAATGCGACCACGCCGCCGCCGAGCTGACCCACGCGTTTCTGACGCGCATCCCCGCGGTGCGCGAGCTGCTGGCTGCCGACGTCCAATCCGCCTACGACAGTGACCCGGCTGCCAAGGGGACCGACGAGACGATCTTCTGCTACCCCGGCCTGCTCGCGATCTTCGTCCAGCGGCTGGCGCACGAACTGTACACCATGAACGTCCCGCTGTTCCCGCGCATCATGACCGAATACGCGCACAGCCTGACCGGCATCGACATCCACCCCGGTGCCGCGCTCGGCAAGAGCTTCTTCATCGACCATGGCACCGGTGTCGTCATCGGTGAGACGTGCAACATCGGCAACAACGTCAAAATCTACCAAGGTGTGACTCTGGGCGCGCTGGCGCCCGATCGGTTCGTCGAAGAGTTCCGCAGCCGCAAGCGCCACCCAACCATCGAGGACGACGTCATCATCTACGCCGGCGCCACCATCCTGGGTGGCGACACCGTGATCGGCAAAGGTGCGCTCATCGGTGGCAATGTCTTTATCACCAACAGCGTCCCCGCGTTTAACCGAGTGACAGCCGACCCCCCCAAGCTCAAGTACCGTGAACGCCGCCAACGGAATAGCGGGGCGTCTGAGTTTTCAGGCGATTATCAGATTTAATCCGCTGCACGCGAGGAGGACAAAGCGTCAAGCGTGTCGCACAGCCTCAGTTCTCACCCGTCCGCCCACCGCGAGGAAGCCCCAGTGGGTTGGCGAGCACCTTGCGCCGGCAGGTGCCGCACACGCGATACTCGAACCGCCGGTGCACGTCGTCCTGCAGGTCGTCGGGGCTCATCCCCTTCATCTGCTCGATCAGCGCGTCCATCTCCGCCTGCAAGTCGGCGCTTGCCAATTGTTCCCCCGTCATAGCGGGCATTGCAGGGTCGGCGAAGACGTCGATGCGGACGACGTAGTGCGACCCGTCGGCGATCGGTCTATTGCATAAGGCACATCGGCCACTGGGCGACTCCATGCCCACCATTCTAGTCTCATCGCGCCTCCTCGCGTATGATCGCCCGTCCCTATGTCTGACAAGCCTTTTTACATCACCACGCCCATCTACTACCCCAACGGCGAGCCGCACCTGGGTAGCGTCTACACGACCGTCATCTGCGACGTGCTGGCACGCTTCCACCGCCTGAATGGTCAGCCGACCTATTTCCTCACCGGCACCGACGAACACGGCACGAAGATGGCCAAGGCCGCCGCCGTCGAGGGTGCCGAGCCGCAGGTGCTGGCCGACAAGTATTCGCAGATCTTTCGCGACGTGTGGACCGAACTCGGCATCACCAATGACGACTTCATCCGCACGACCGAACCGCGCCACAAGGCCGCCGTCACGCGCATCGTCCAGACCATGCTCGACAGTGGCGACATCTACCTCGGTGGCTACGAAGGCTGGTACGACGAAGGTCAGGAACAGTTCGTCACCGAGACCGAAGCCAAGACAGCCGAGTACAAGTCGACCATCAGCGGCAAGCCGCTCGTGCGCTACAGCGAACCCACGTACTTCTTCCGACTCGCCAAGTACGTTCCGAAGATCATTGAGTACATCGAGGCCAACCCGCGCTTCATCGTCCCCGAAAGTCGGCGGAACGAAGTGCTCAGCAAGTTGCGCGCGGGTGTGGACGACCTGTCCATCAGCCGGGCCACGCTCAAGTGGGGCATCCCCATGCCGCACGACCCTGCCCACGTTATCTACGTCTGGATCGACGCGCTGACGAACTACATCACCGCGCTGGGATACGCCTCCGGTGACACGGGTTCGGGTGACGCCGCCGGCACCGCGCTCTACAAGAAGTTCTGGCCCGGCACGCACGTCATCGGCAAGGACATTTTGTGGTTCCACGCCGTCTACTGGCCCGCGATGCTGATGAGCTTAGGTCTGCCGCTGCCGACCACCGTCGCCGCCCATGGTTGGTGGGTTCAGGGGGGCAAGAAGGCCGGCAAGTCCACCGGCGGCATCACGACCCTGCCCGAGATCCGCGCGTTCTCTAGCACCTACACGCTCGACGCCATCCGCTACTACCTGCTGCGCGCCGCCCCGTTCGGCTCTGACCTCGAATGGAGCCCCGACGAGCTGACCAAAGCCTTCAACGAGTTGAAGAACGTCCTGGGCAACGGCCTCAATCGCACGCTCAAGATGATCGGCTCGTACCGCGGCGGGCTGCTGCCCGTCGGCAAGCTCACCGACCCGATCGACCACGCGCTGGCCGAGAAGATCACCGCGCTGTCCACCGACGTGCGCTCTGCCTACGACCGTCTCGACCTGCAGGCCGCCGTCATGCTCCCGATCGACCTCGCCCGCGCGGTCAACGGCTACATCGACGCCACCGAACCCTTCAAACTCAAAAAGGACCCCGACAAGTCCGACCGCCTCGACACGGTTTTAGCCCTCTCTGCCCAAGCCATGGCCCGCGCCTTCATCGCGCTGCTCCCCATCCTCCCAACCAAGGCCGCCGAGGCCCTGGCCCAGCTCAACGTCAACCTCGACGGCAAGACGTTTGACGACCTGATGTCCCACGACCTGCCCGCCGGCCATTTAGTAGGCGAAGGCAAACCGCTGTTCCCGAATGTGGAGAAGCCCAAAGCGTAGGACAAGAACATCGCGGATCGACATGACACTTTCCCGCAGATTGCTTTTCGTCCTCAAGGTCTTCGCGTGGTCTGTCCCTCCCGCGTTGATCACCATCGTTCTGATGTTTGTCGGCGCTCTCACCAGCTACTCCGGAGGCTGGCTAGGGAAGCGTTGGACGATATGATCTAACAAAGGAGCGGAGTGTATGACCCCGACGGACTTGCTTATCCCTGCCGAAACGATCGAGCGGGCAATCGCAACGTTGCTCGCCGAGGCACCTCACGGATCGAAGGTTATCCTGTTCGGCTCCTATGCGCGCGGTGAAGCGAACGGTGACAGCGACCTCGATTTTCTGGTCGTTGAGCCGACGCTCACCAGTCGGCGTTCGGAAATGGTGCGTCTTCGGTCCGCTCTGCGACCGCTGAAGATTCCAGCCGACGTACTCGTGGTCAGTCGTACCGCTTTCGATGCCTGGAAAGTGCTTCCGAATAACGTGATTTACGAAGCGAATACCGAAGGAAAAGTCTATGAGTCAGCCGCCTGATCCATCGGTTGTCTTTTTCCAGAAAGCACTTGAAGACGTGTATTTGGCCAAGCGCGTCAAAGATGACATGAATATCTCGGTCGAGCAGATGGGATTTCTGTGTCAGCAGGCAATCGAAAAGGCGCTCGAGGCCGTCTTGTCACACCACAACGTGCGATTCCGCCGAGGCCACGACTTGGCTCAATATCTCAATCTGCTGAAAGCGGCAAGTATTATCTACCCATCCGAACTCGAATTGGCGCGGAACTTCGCTACGACTATTTACCTAAAGAGCAGCAGGATACAACGCTGTTCGACCGCGATGCGACGCTTCGCTTAGTAGACCAAGCGGTCGCATGGGCTAAGGCCACGATTGGGGCGTAACGCCGGCGTACATCGACTACATGCGCCCCCGCTGCGTCCAAATCGCCCGCGTCCTTAAGAAGACCGGCAGTTATTGTTACTGCGACGGGGACACCCATGGCCGATGAAACCACGAAGAAATCGACTGCCATGGGCGAATCAGGTTATCGCGCGGGGGCACGCGATCGTATTGATGAGGCCTTCCGGTTGCTAAGGGCAGAGCAATTTGGCGGCAGCGCTTATCTTGCTGGCAGAGGCGCGGAAGGAGCGCTCAGAGCCGTGCTTTGGAAAAACGACGTTGAGATTCAGCAAGGTAAGAAATCACTCGACACCGGCCACGACCTGCGCGCCCTGCTTGCCAACGTTCGCAACTTGGGTCTTCTCCGGGCTGGTGGACGTGACGACGCGTTCGCTACCGCAGTGCAGCACGTCGCGCGTTTGTGGTACAATAATATGCGATTCGCTTCGACTGAATCGGTCGAAAAGAAATGGTTCATGCTGGGTGAGGTCCGTAAGAACCACACGTTCAAGCAGGCGACAACGGAGTTTTATGACGCTTGCGCAGTGGTCATCAAACGATGCGAGGCACTATGTCACAAGTAACCGTTGGCGAAGTCGAAACCGTTCTAACCAACAAGCTGCATCTGCAGGAGCCCATATTCAAGCTCGAGCCTGCGGGATCAAAGGTCAGCGGTTCCGTTATCTCATTGAGCTTCCGCGGACTGACAGATTCTGAACGGCAACAAAGGCTTTGGGATGCGCTGGATGCGGAGTATGGGCCCGAATCAGTCCATCGCGTTGGATCGCTCCTCGCCTTTACACCGGATGAATGGAACATCGATGAGGATTAAGCCTGGCGGCATCCCTAACAAGGTGGGGCGCAGAAAACGGGACAGGAACGAATCCCAGATAATTGTACCCGTCCCGTCATCCTCGTTCTGGATGTCCCTTTTTCGCTTACTTTTCGCTCCGCTCCCGGCGCGCTGTCGCTTGAATTGAGAACGAAATATGGCAATACCGGGATATCAAGAGTTCATGTCGCCTCTATTGCAGTTATTCGCGGATGGGCAAGAGCACAAGATAAGCGATGCAATAGACATCTTGGGCGACAAGTTGTAACTGTTTACCGTGCCGCGTTCGCCCAGTAGTCTGCGATCAGTTTCTTGGCCGCGTCCAGCACGCCGAGTTGGTTCTGGTCCGCGGTGCGGACCAGGCTCGCCAGTTTCGCCCACGCAGCG